>Ga0123352_10011027_pt1 | contig 14221 bp, 7 predicted proteins | sample TergutLab28metaG_FD_89700 | JGI IMG/M metagenome (GOLD analysis project Ga0123352, IMG submission 89700) | Labiotermes labralis P1 segment gut microbial communities from Petit-Saut dam, French Guiana - Lab288 P1 | ecosystem: Host-associated > Arthropoda: Insects > Digestive system > Gut ... | reverse complement strand
CTTTTGCGGATAGAGGGGTGTCACGTGGTCAGCGCAACGGGTCCCCACAGCCGTTAATCTCTGTTTTCTAGACCTGGAGCCGCTACTTTTTCATTCAAGTAGCTCCTCAATTGACCTCACGAGTCTCACGAGGATGAGTGGACCCCGTTCCAGACCCACTACTACTCAGAAAATCTGGTAGCGCCGGGGGTCGAACCCGGAACCTCTGTATCTGTAGCCAGAAACTCTGACCACTAGACCACAGAGGCGGTCCCAACAAGTGTACACCAGTAAAATATATTTATCGTAGATTATTTATTACCTGCATATCTCGGTTGCTACTGCGAACTTCAGCAGACTACATTCACAAGATTCACAAGAATACTGATAAAATACAACAAACTGCGGTTGTATTTTATCAGTATTCTTGTGAATGTACCCTGATAATGGTTGCAGTTGCCACCGAAACCTGTAGGTAATGAATAATATAAGATAAGCATATTTCACGGTGTGAATTTATTGGTCTGCTGCATAAACTTTATGTCTTTTAAAGGTGACTGATAAAACATTTTTTTCGGTTAAATAGTTGAATATAAGGAGACAGTTAGGATGATGAAATTAGTACATAACGAAGAAAACTATAATTTGTTACTCAATTATTATACCAACTACTGCACATATATAAAATTGATAAAATTTACACATTAAAACATTAAAAACGCTCCATGTTTCGGTCCTAGGACCATTATCAGGGAGCCATATTGTCCTTGCTAAAGTCACACTATAAAAAGTCACATTAATTGTGCATTCTGTGCTTCGTTGCGTGATATCACGCAACGAAGCACAGAATGCAGATCCATAACAGGGCACTCTTCGCAACATAAGATTACACAACACGGCATGCTGCCACAATACCCAACTGGTACAGCGAAATTAATGTGACTTTTTATAGTGTGACTATAGCAAGGAAGATATGGCTCCCTGATGACGGTCCTAGGACCGAAATATGTCGGAGCGTTTTTAGTGTTTTAATGTGTAAATTTTATAAATTTTATATATGTGCAGTAGTTGGTATAATAATTGAGTAACTGAACAACATGCACGGTGTAACAACGAAAAAAACTATAATTTGTTCTTTAATGTAATGTTAGTAACATGACAACATAAAAGTTTGTATTATGGGCGGGCCATGTAGCACGCAATACGAAAAACTTTAATACATATTTCAAGCGGAAAATTTGATGAACGGGAATATATGAAAGACATGGATGTACATTGTGGAATGTACTTACGATGAATTTTTAAAAAAGTAGTGTATGCGATAGTGTATCAGGTGCTGTCTCTGAGGTCAGATTTGTGTGGTGTGGTCTTGTGAGCAAGGAAATGAACCTGTTAATGACATAAAATAGTGCATGCTTATTGACTAGCTGATAGACTGTCCTCACTTTACAGGTAAACTAGAGCTCATAAAGTTAATATTTACCAGAATACAGCCCATTTAGCATCTATCAGATTACGTCCTTTGTGCTGTTCGGGCGAGCTTTATGTAAAGAAGTTATGATTCAAAGTTCTGCTTTTGTCCACACATTTATGTCCCATAACAACCACTTATTTGTATACCGTGATATATTCTAAACGATGGGGTATGTCTTCATTTTATTGTGATTAGAAGAGGCTGTAACTTCTTTAGATCTTACAAAACATTAAATAAATAATCCACTCGAAACGTTGCTGGTTGTAGGATTATGTCCTTGGAATTTCATTTCCAACAGATTAGTTCTAAATAACAGCAATGTCCTCTGTGATTACATGTAACCGTATATACCCATATGCATACATGAATACATACGTGAGTGTTGTGTTATATACGAATGGTGAATTACATGTTCTTTAAACTGATGGTCATGAAGAAATGGCGAGACATGTAGCATGCAGGAGGAACGTGAGCAGATCACAAAATGTTTAGTTTGTAAAGCATAAAAAGTTGTGATAATGCTTTGGAGGTCAAAACGTAGTTGTGAGGTTAAGCTTATATAAAATATTAAAGAAAAATAATGTAAGAATGTGGACTTGATAGCTCTGTATGGTTCAAGATATTGTTTACTTTCGCAATCTTTCGAACACTCTAAGGGAGCTTGTGGTTAGGTTGGTTAATTATATTTTCTTATAAGATTATACCCTCCTGAAATTGTCACTTAAATCTTAAATTCCATATAGAACGTGTCCAAATATATAATCTGGAAGAAATTAATTATGTTTTAGTGATAATAAAGCACTTGAAACAAATACTTTCCCTGAATACATATCGCCTGTCTTGGCTCTTCTTTCAGTCGTACGGTCTTTGTCGTTGATTGTGAGAGATGTCAATAAAATTTTTAATCCGGGTCTTCTCATTAACTCTGCCAAATATGGAAGGCCAAAAACCTTACACCACATGACTGTAGAAGAGAGATGGGATTTCTTTAACATTCAACTCAGACTAAGGAACTAAAAAAGGGATACTGTTCTTCGCTAGTGACATTTTCACCATATTAGTTTTTACAAGATTCTACATGTCTGATCATCCTGCATGTAATGCCCTTCATATATTATATATTGTCTGCTTGCAAATTTAACTGGCAAAATGGGTAGTAAAAGTATAATATGTAAAGAAGTAATATATTACTTCGGAAAAATTGAGTAACACAGATGAAATTGTGGGGTCTACTGGGGGGTCCGAAGGCGAAATTCACACTGAAGAAAATCTGGAACGGAACTGCTGAATGTGACCTCAATAACAGCGCTGTGAACACAGAAGGTTCACAGATCAAGAAATTCTAACATAATTCGGCGCATGGGAAAAATTCACGTTACCCTACGCAGGGTCACCGTCGACCCCACAGCGCCTTATTAGGCTTAAATACGTCCCAAAAGTTCAAAGTTTTCACAGGCAAATCCAGCGCTAAATTACCGCAACTTTTGATATCTATTATCTGTTGCTTTACATAGGTTAGTTCTATACTGGCATTTCTCGTGGCACAATTTTTGAATAAAATAAAATAGTGTTCCGCTGGAAGGACAAAAAATATTGTGTTGAAATGTTGTAGGGGTTACAGCGTTAGTTGAAGTGGGAAATGCTATCAAGGAGATGAGAGATAAGAAGGCTACAGGATATGACGTTGTACCTGAGGATCTGTGGGGAACAGATGGGTACAGAATAATGACAGAACTGTACCAACATATATGAAACTAAAGAGTGCTCAAGGATTTCAATGAATTTGCAATTATTGTCTTAAAGAAAAACCAAAGGCTACAAATTCAGCGGCCGTCGTGCAATTAGCCTCTTCGCACATACAGCAAAGATAATAGCCAGAGTACTTCAAAGAAGGATAGAGAGGAAAATTGAGAACGTACATGGGGAAGGTAAGTATGGATTTAGAAGAGGAAAGTGAATTATGAATGCAACTGGGATGCTGAGAAAAGTATCAAAACGGAGTCTGAGCATAGATAAGGAATTTTGAGCGTGATTCATAGACTGGCAAAAGACGCTTGGCCGTGTAAACTGGACCAAATCAATGCAGATCCCAAAGTGAACTGATATGGATTGGCGCGAAAGAAGACTGATTAGCAAATTTTACATGGAACAGAGTGTCAAACTGAAACTTTACCAAGGGGAGACGAGAAATATTAAGATTTGATGAAGAATTAGACAAGATACTGTTTGTCACCGCTTCTGTTTCGCATGTAAAGTAAATCAGTCCCATTACACGCCCGAGGTGCCTAGCGGGCTCCATAAAGTTTAGGTTACCAGATTTAATGATAACGGCACAGGATGGTGGTAAGGTTGTCAGCCTTACGCACCGGCAGCTTTTTACCCCCAGGAAATACTACTGGTACTCATTTCTGTTAGAGGCTGAGTCGACCCCACGGCCATAGTGCGATCGGAAGGATTATGCCAATAAAAAGTTCCAAAGACACCATCTTTTTTTTTATATAACAGTCACATTTATTGCCTTATGATTTTACATTCCAGTTGACACCGTTTTCAACCTCCCACGATCAAGCGGACTGGCCGCATTTGTACTGTCTTTCACTCTTCACAGTTTGTCATCCTTCATCATTCCCCACCTGGTGCTGTGGAAACATTTTCATTCTTACTTATTTTCTGTTGTTGCTATATGCTATTGCTGTATATTGTATGCTGCGGTGTCCTCTCCCTTCTCCTCAGCCCTTGTGATAAATCTGTACTTATTTCAATATTTCTGAGTTTTGCCAATGGGGGAGGGGGTGCGTTATTCACTGCCTATAGTATCTCCAAATGGTTACCTACTGTTTCCCACCTTTGTTCTCCTGATATTTCTTCCATCGTGATCTGGAATCGAACCAGCGACCTTCCGATTTGTAGCACAGCACCTTAACCACTGTGCTACCGTGGTCTGTTTGACATGTACAGCGAATAACTTAATAAGGAAGCTCTTGAAGGAATGGAAGACTTTAGAATAGGGCACGTAATTGGCACTGTGAATTATGCAGTTGACCTTGTGCTACTGGCTAAGAAAGAGACAATACTACAGGGCGAGATTGGTAGACTAACTGAAACTGGAAGATGCTGTGGAATGGAAATGAATGTGGAAAACCTAAAGTAATTAGAATCTCAAGGCAACCAATCCCAGTATAGATTATGATGGATCAAAAAACAGCCGAAGAATGTGGATTATTTCAACTAGTTGTTAGCATGGTAGCCAATGATGCAAGATGTACACGTGAAATTAAATGCTAATTTGCCACGGTAAAAGCAGCATTCGACAAGAATAAGGCTCTTTTCAACAGCAAATTGGACTTAAATTTGAGGAATAAACTAGTGCTACATTTGGAGCATAGCTTTTTATGGTGCTGAATCTTGGACACTTCGGGAAGTAGATCGGAAATACCTGACACGTTTTGAAATGCAGTACTGGAGAAGGACGGGCCAATCGTGTGAGAAATAAACAAATTTCACATAGAGCCAAGGAGGGGGAAGTTTAAAGAAGTATAAAGAATTAACTGAATTGATCATATTGCCGGAGTAAATGACATCTAAAACATTTTATTGAAGGAAAGATACAGGGGAGGGATATAAGTGACGGGAAGACGAGAAAGATGACGTAAGAAGCAACAGGATAATCTTATAGTAAAGACAGCATACTGTAAATTGAAAGAGATAGCTGTAGATCGCACTGTACGGAGAGCTCGCTGTGGGAGTGTCTATAGACCTTGTCGTAAGACAGACATGAGTTTGTGTCTGTGTCTGTCGGGTAGATAACTTTGATCTTCTTGGAAACTGCGGAACTGTTCATTTATACCAAGTCACTGGAGGACAGGCAGAGAGGAATAATTACAAATTCATCAATAGACTTGGGCCACATCTATCTTATATGGTGATTAACACGGTGAGAAAGTCTTCTTGTATTCGAAGGAATAATGTGTGAGAACTGATAATGTGGGGATCACAGAAATGTTGAAGAAAATTGCACTCTATTTTACAGTATCATACAGTCATCATACTTCGAGCGTCAGAGAGGGGATTGGGGAAGTTAAACAGATAAGGATATAATAAATAAATAAGACGTTGTTACTTTCGGGGTTCCCACAGTAGTGCTGATAAAAATTCGAGGGTTCGTGCATAACCCTGAAATGTCGGTAGCCTTGTATTAAAACACGAAGCATCATAACTTGGATGAATTCAGTATTCAATTAATTTGCTCAGTTCATAATTTCGTATGCGTATATGACGTCATGATTAATGACTACGCTACAATATATTATCCTGTCGTTTGTTATATAAAAATATACAATATTTTGGTAACATTCAAACTTTTATCATTTCTGCATGTTTAAAAAAAAACATTTCAAATAGCACCTAGATAATGAAATACAAACATGAATGTTTTTTCCCCTTTCTCGCATGAAACATAAATATATTGTGGAAGTAAATGTCATATATTATTCAGTATACTGCACAAAAGTGTTTGTTCAACTAAATGAAACAAGACACAAGTACTCTTCGTGCATCATAGGGTCTAGTTTATATGTCATAAACTGACAGCACGCAAGTACTGCAATGAAACTCGTCTCGTTAGCCGCTGCGCGGTCTACTCGCCTGATCGCGCATGGGTCCCAGCTTTTAGCTTGCCTAGGCATACAAGGGTAACATTGTTTGTGTGTGTGTGATTTAAACTATTAAACCTCATCTAATTTTAAAAAACGCGCACCAGCTTTACGCCATTGGAGGTTACCCCATAAAGGTGTACAGCAGACCCCCGTATCCACGGGTAGTACGTTCCAAGACCAACCGCGGTTACGTGAATCCGCGGGTAATACTGAGCGCTATATATAACGTGATATAATGTGTTATTCGTGTAACATACATAAATACGGTAAAGTTTAATTGATAAATTACGCACAGTAAGACATTACCAACATTGAATAAAGTAATAATAAAGTGTACTGTACATTACACTGTACATTTACAGTGTACTTTCTCTCTCTCGTACGTAAGAAAGTAAGGGATTCTGACGTTTTAGCCTAATCCTTAAGAGAGTATAGAGCAATGAAAAATACAGTACCTGTACTGTACAGTATTATGTAGAGTTTCAAGGGATGACAGACCGTTAAAAATCAAGCTTTTCCATCAAAGCGCTGCATAAGCAATGAAAAACGTGTTATTGTTACACATTTCACAATGAAAATAATATGTACTTACTTGTGCATACCCTGTAATAAGAGAACTTTATTTGTTAAAAAAATATGTTAGCCTCTTGTGGGTACACACCGACATCTACATTCTTCTTGTTGCTTTTTGAACACAAACACTGCGATAACGTGGCAACTAATTAGAACAGCGAGAACGCTATAAGCAGAATGGTGGCAAGTATGCGGAGAAGCGTGGGTACGGGAAGAAATGAAGATGAGTCAAGTACTGGGCGCATTTGAGCTGCTGGATTTCACCACGTATGAACTGTTTATTTATTCAGGTTTCCAAATTTTTTCAGGCCGCGGTGAACCGCGGATAACTGAAACCGCGGATACTGAATCCGCGGTTACGGGGGTCCGGCTGTACTTTTAATCTCCCGTATTGGAATTTAGGGTAGGAGGTGCAGGCGTAGAACCAGCTGATACGTCGGTATACTCGTATTTATTCTAGACAGCGGTGTGTTAAAACTTAGACGTCTGCAGTATTTATTATGATCGCTAGAAGTAATTCCAGTCTCGCATGTGAGTGATGTTACTTGTAACACAACCAAAATTTAACCTCCTGTAAAACTGATTCAATAAAAGTACATTAAGTAACAATAATAAAATTTCTGTTTTTTATGCTTCAGGTTCGGAATTCTGACATGAATAGAGTGACCCTGATAGGCCTTCATTTCAACACCAGTGGCAATTATAAGTGCGAAGTATCTACAGAGGCCCCGAATTTTCAAACAGTTGCCCAAAACTCCAGCATGACTGTTATGGGTAAGTAAGTGCGCAGTATTTTATATTCAGGTTATGTTCAAATCTTCTACCTAACGCTTACAGGCCTACTCCAGATATCACTCAGCTAACTGCAGAATTCTTACCGAGAAAATCTACGTCGCGTCTAGTTAAACATCTCTTAATCGAGTTATAAAAATAACATTTTATTTTATATACAATTTTGAAATCCGCAAATGTTTCCATCTCTCCCGCTTAATATTTTCCATTAACATGGTCAATATGTGTACCGCTAGTTGTAACGTTCAGAGTCCTCTCATTTGGCCTACAGATTGTTTAAGCTTCGGTGACTGTTTCCAAATTAGGGTTACTCAAACCTGTAGTACTAGCGGCAGATATGAAATATCTTCATTGCAGCGTGCTAGAAATAGAAATGTGAAACTGACATTCGTAATAAAATACCTCTATTTTTATTCAGCGTAACTTCATTATATAAACAGCCTGGTTTCTGAATGATTTAACAACTTCGGACCAAGTGACAGGAAAATAGGGCGACTTGTCCATGAGCATAAATATGCATCCCGTGTGAAGCATGTATTCAGCGTTCAACGATTTATCGTATTATCCGCATTTCCAATTTTAAACCTATAAAGAAAATATGTATCCTAAAATTAATTGAAATCTTTCATATTAATAAAACATTTTCATACAATATATCAGAGCGACAATATTATTAGAAATGTGTTACGTTATAAAGTATAAGCAAATGAAGAAAGAATTTTTTTTCGTTCGTGAATATTACTATTTCATTGGGAAAAGAATATATACCTTTACAGTTGCCACTGCGAAAACTCTATTCTCACCGAAAGTTTCTCCTCGCTCAATTTGGTGGATTTTTACGCTTAAATTCATTATTATGTAAATTACTCTGTTGCACTACAGACAGTACGAGTCCTTCAATTAGTAAGTTTGGCCAAATGGTCCATGGAACGTAAATTATTGCTTCAAAAATTCTCCGCCCGACCGTAACCGTTAGTCAGTTCTTATATGAATCGAATGGTTACATTATCTTCAATGTCCTTGACAACCATACTCCTTTAACACTTGGGGCCCTGAAAAGGGTCGATCATTAATTTATGTCAGTCCGTCAAAATGTCCACAGAACATTAGAGTGAATACGAATGAATGAGATCCATTCCCCCCAGGTGGCCACCCTGGAAACTTGTGGGGTTCTCATATAAAAAAAGTAATTAAATGAACTACGTTTTTCAAATGTTGTGTTTGTGTGGATTTAATCGCTAAAAATGAGGAATGTTAACTAGAAAAACACACGAAAAGGTGCTGCTGTTACTGCGACTCCAAGGCGACCTTTCGAAAAAAATACGTCATGGCACAAATTTGTGATTACGATATCAGGTTTTTAGGTGTGGGTACTGGATCTTCCTTATTGTATCTTCCTTCTGCCCGATCGATATTCTTAATAAAGGCTAATTCGCCCTGCTTCAGCACAGCGCTTGGGTAGGGGCATCTACCTTTGTCAACTTCGTTCCTTATAACTATCAGTTTCCAAATTCTTACTCGAAGCCGTGCTAACCCAATTCTTTCATTCAAACTACATGGACCTATACATTTTTCTTCGTTCTGTTTCTTGTTTTATATTCCAGTATGAGACCCTAGGTTTCGTGCCGCTCATTCTGTCTGTGCTCCGTTATCTTTGAACGTCATACACACAGTTATTATTATTATTATTATTATTCGGCGTTTATGTCTTAAATCGCTCCTCGTCTCCCTAACCAAATATATCTCAACAAAATATAGCGAATATGATTGGGGGGGGGGGAACAATTACAAGGAACTGTACACAATACCCTCTTGCTTGGGTATTTTTACCTTTTCTACATGTTGTATTCTAATTTGTCTCGTGTGTATTGTTGCTAGTTTTAAGTTGTCTTGTGTGTAATTGTTGTTGGTTGGCCGCGTGTATTGTTGTAGTTGTCTTGTGTGTATTGTTGTCATCTTATGTGTATTTGTTGTACTGCGTGTGAATTGCTGTGTTTTTACTTTAGGTGCCGGACTGTTGGCTAGAAGTCAGTTTTTGGAAGGTCCTGCGACCGGCCATCTCGACACAGGTTTTTCTTGGTTTCCGTGTGCCTAAAAGCAAATGCTGAGATGGTTCCCAAGATTCCAAGTTGCAACTACATGCCTCTCATGTAGACCTCCCGACTTAAATTTAGTAGTAACCAATTTCGTATTTTGTATGCATGTAAGATAACCATTACCACCGGGTGACAACTCAACTGCAGTTAATAAATATTATTATTAAATATAGGATAGTTTGTATGGTAGTTTTTTAAAAATAATCCAAATTGCAGATTTGTTATATGCCACTCGTAATATCAGTTTCTAACGTTTTATCGTCTTCCATTAACAAAATATTCTACCATTATTTTACCGTACTGCAAAGTATCTTTCTTATCCCGCTTTCTCTGCCCAGCTACCCTTCTGCTGCTCCGTTTGCTATTTTCCTTAGGCTGCTTATGACATACATTTCACCAGTAAGTCACCATCCTCTTGTCGCACCCCATACAGCATCATCGACATACGAATCATTTCATGTATACATTTTCAAGTACTTTACATTCACATTGGTACGCTCATTAAATATTTGTCCATGGTTCTTAATATTTGTTTGACTTTCACTTAGATACTTTTTCGTCTCTTCCATTATGTTGACTTTCAGAGTTTCACTTCTAAATAAATAAATAAATTAATTAATTAATTCTACTACAATCAATCTTTGACCACACATATACCAAAATTATTTTTCACTTTTTTAATTATGATTTATGTTAAGGGTGCATTTTAAATTCAATTTATTATAACATTTTACGTTCCGATCTGTCCCTTCTAGTAGACTGTTGGTGGCAAATATTCCAGTTGCTTAGTCGTCACCGAAAACTAATGCAGGTATCTTTCGATTTCCCACAGCTGGTACATGTATATTTTCTTCCATCATAATGGAAATAATGTAATCTAGAGATATATGAAAAACGTAAGGACTGACTACGGCATAGCGGTATACGGAAGGATAATATTAAAATGTTTCTTAAAGCGAAAGGATAAGATGGACGTGGACTGGATTCATGTGGCCCAAGGTAAGTGGCGGGCTCCTACGAACTCGATTTCGGTTTCCATAATACGAGGTTGGTTCAAAACGTGTCTGGACTGACCACAGTACATGAAGTAAATAAGGCTTACGGGGTCTTAACCCTAACTGTCTTCAACATAGTTCCCTTCCGCAGCTACACGCTTCGCCCAACATTTCTGCCACTGTTGGAAACAGTTTGCGAATTCTTCTTTTGGGATGTCTAATAGTGTCTTCGTCGAATTTCGTTTGATGTCTTCCTTTGCCTCAAAGCGGGGTCCTTTCAGAACTTTCTTAAGTCGCACGGTGCGAGATCTGATGAGTATGGCGGCTGGTGCAACTGAGCCGTGCCGTGTTTGGCCAAAAATTGCTGCACAAGATGTGAAGTGTGTGCGGGCGCATTGTCGTGGTGCAGGATCCAGTCGCCATCCCGCCAATTTTCCGGTATTTTCGGCGAACTGATTCACGCAAACGTCGCAAGACCTCCACGTAGAATTCCTTTTTAATTGCTTGCCCGTCGGGAGCGTACTCGTGGTGTACGATACCCTCAGAATCAAAAAACGCCAGTAACATGACCTTTGTTTTGTTTCGCACCTGGCGCCCCTTCTTTGGTCGCGGAGGCGTGGGACCCTTCCACTGTGACGATTGCTGTTTTGTCTCCGGGTCGTACCCGTAGACCCAGGACTCGTCACCTGTCATAATGTTCTTAAGAAACTGCACGCCTTCAACATGAGCGCTCAAACAAATCACGAGCGATTGTCTGACGTTGCTCACGTTGGCCATCTGTTGGCAAACGCGGCACATACTTCGCGCACACACGTTTTATGTGCAGATTGTCGGTTAAAATTGCATCGCATGAGCCCACGGAGATCCCACAGCCATCCGCTGTCTCTCGTACTGTCAGTTTCCTGTTATTGCGAACGACTGTTCTAACTTTAGCAATCATTTCCTCGTTTCTCGATGTTGACGGTCGTCCCGAACGGGGGTCGCTTTCAACGGAGGTTCTACCCTCTTTAAATCGACGGAACCAGTGAAACACTTGTGTACGGCCCATTGCATTTACACCGTATGCTTGCTGCAATAATTGATACGTTTCCGTTGCGGGTTTTCCGATTTTGAAACAAAACTTGATGCAAATGCATTGTTCGGTACTTTCGCACATCGTAAAAATCGCTAGGACATAAACGCACGTGTTACTTCCGCGACATACTACATCCAACTGAGCAAACGCAGCCACTTGCAACTTGTGTCACGAGTTGCTAAGACATGTACGAACATGTCAAGACTGGTTGCAAACACGTCTCACCCAGTGAACAACCACTACAATTCCAGTCCGGCTACTATTTTGAACAAACCTCGTAGTTTGTTTTAGTGTTCAAGGCCTCATATTCTTGATATATCATATACTTAAAGGCTGTATGTAGTCACTGCAAGGCTTATTGCTATACTTTCACTAGTTACTGACTACTCTGCCATAAACATCACCCCATTTTTAAGTAAACTGGCAGCACTGTGTGACTGATTACACTAAAATTCATATTTTATTGACATTCAAAGCTTGATAGACGTCACAGAAACGGCTTGCCTTTTAAGGTGGTGATGTCTGCCCCACCCACCTGAAGAATGTCTAAGATAAGTGATCCAGAGCGGTGACATAGCATTAAATATTATTTGCAAAAACATTAAGACAGGAAATTTTGCATTCAATGAACACATTACAAAAACAGATGAACGATCGCATTGGCTGAGGTGGTAACTCTTTTGACTTGATGTGGAAAGTGTTTGGTTCGAACGTCGACCGAGCATTGACTGCTACTGGAAAAAGTAACTAGATGGTCGCCCCCGTCCTCCTCCGTATCATGTTTATTATCAGAGTTACTCCCAGATCTCAGGGGCCAAGAATGCTGTCTTCTGTTACAAGAGCGAAATCCAGTCCGAAACAGCCCACAACAAATTGCATTCAGTACGCTTGGGGCCCCCTAACTCACGAAGCCCTTCGTGCCGCGGGGTCTGCAGGGGTCTTACATACGCCACTGGTTCTGGGAATCACAAGTATCGTTTTATGACCAAAACGCGTTTCGTCCCCATGGTTACCGTGGAAATGCACTCATCATTACGACCCCCAGTGCTTTTCTTATGCGGGAAAGATTTTTGCGAGCTTTCGTTCAAAACAGGCAAATTGTATACGTGCTCTTAGGCGCTGTGAATGTATGAAGCAAATATCCAGTCGCCAGTACAACTCGGTCGTTGTAACTAAACTGAACTGAACTAAGCGTAACTTGTGATGTGCTAGCGAAACTGTTACGTTATTTGTTCGGGAACATAGCATATCTGGATATTCTTTTTGATTCTGCTGTTACACCCTACCTGTAACAACGCACCACGCCAATGGGCACCATTCCAGGGCGTCGTATGTTGCACTGTTCGGAATTTGTTACACGGTATAGGCTGAACGGTCATGAAATGGACTTGAAAATAGGTACATGATGTACTTTTTGTCAATACTGTGTCTGGACCCCTGTCAATAGAATGGGAAGTATCGGTGATGTCATTGCTTCTACGGTCTACAATGGCCGGATAATCTGTATCATATCAGTGGCTTATTTTAGACCAGTAGAAACAAATATATCCGTCCATTTCCTAAGTTTAAAGATAAGTAGTGCACTATTTAATAAACAAAGAAACCAGGTCCAAGAATAACACAAAGGGAGCGTTCGTTACGTACAGAACAGATAAATTAATTGAATATTGCGTAATGAACTTATGATCTGTACCCCTCACCAAATATTATTCGGGTGATGGAAGACGTAGGAGTGTAAGGAGGGATGATATTAAAATGGATCTTCAAGAAGTGGGATTACGGGGCATGGACTGGATTTGATCTGGCTGAGGATAGAGACAGGTGGCGGGCTCTTGTGAATGCGGTAATGACTTTCGGAGTTCTATAAAATGCGGTTAATTTCGTGACTGAGGACCTGTTCCACGTAGTCAGTTTGTAAGTTGGTTGGTTGGTAGGTTCAAATCGAACTAATTTCATCGCAGTCAGTCAAGTTTCTACGATAATGAAACACCTGTCAGTTACACGATAATTTTCTTCCATGCATGACTGCTTGAAATAAAGACCTGTCTTTCAGCACGATCTTTTTATTCGCACTTCTAATTAAACTCCAATGGCAGCCTGCCTGCCTCTTACCGCTGTGTGTGCTGCTAGACGCTGCATCATGCCACTGCTACTTTCGACGGTGATGCGATTAATATGAATGACGTAACTCGAAGTTGCCTGAAAGTGTACCAAAATATATGGGATGAGGGAATGCGGCGTGGTGGACCAGACCTATGGCCCGCTGTTTATATGACTGCCATGTTCATGACACATAACTAGGATGACGTCATGTTATAACGTTGTGCAATATTGTGCAAGTAGCCACAGATAGGTTCCACGTTTATTCCCATGGTGTCGTGGTGCTTGTAAGAAAAACCTGCACACGAGAGTGACCCGCAGGGAGCGAGGAATAGCAAACAAGAGGGTTAGCTAACTTCAACCCCCAGTAGGCTTACATAATTCGTAAGGACACGCCCGAGGGCCGCACTGGTGCACACACACATATCGAAAAGAGATGCTGGTTGACTGATGCCATAAAAGTAAGTTCTAAAACAGTATCT
>Ga0123352_10011024_pt1 | contig 14222 bp, 7 predicted proteins | sample TergutLab28metaG_FD_89700 | JGI IMG/M metagenome (GOLD analysis project Ga0123352, IMG submission 89700) | Labiotermes labralis P1 segment gut microbial communities from Petit-Saut dam, French Guiana - Lab288 P1 | ecosystem: Host-associated > Arthropoda: Insects > Digestive system > Gut ... | reverse complement strand
TGGGGTGGGTGGGAGTCGGGTCGTTTGGAGGCGTGGCGGGTGGAGTCGTGTCGTGGGGAGTCGTGTCGTGGGGAGTCGTGTCGTGTCGAGTCGTGTCGTATCGAGTTGACTGAAGTTCGTGGTCTCCGTCTGAAGCACCTTAGTGGGTCAGACTTGATTTCGCCCTTCTGCAAGCTATTTGTTTAGAGTAAGAATAACCTGCGATGTGGGGACCTTTCTTGCTACTGGAACACTTATTGCCTTCCAATAGGATAAGTTAGGTTTCTTTTATATGTATTTCTGAAAAAGAAATGTAAAAGCAGAAAACCTAAAGATAAATATAACAGAAATAAATGTAGAAAGGTAACAAGAAGAGGGAGAAATATATATACATTCTACTAAAAAAGTGATAGATATTAAACGCGGGGGAAAAGAAATTATGCAGGCATAGTAAACGGTACGAAAGGAGGGGGAAAAGGGAAACAATTTTTACGCAAATTGGAAAAATAGGAAAGACAAAATTTCAAAGAATATTTTAAATGAATAAATGTAAGACCTGTATGAACAAAATAGCTTATACATGGAAGGGCGGAAGCATCAGAAGGGAAATACAAGATTAATACTTATTTAGAAAGCGAAAATAAATATGGAAATAGAAAGCAGGAGGATAAAGCTATATAATTTAAGCCACAAAGGCGAAGTTACGGATAAAGTACAAGAAGACAAGCAGAGTAATATTTAGAGAAAAAGAAAATTAGAGAAGAAAGAAGAGAAAAGGGAACATCCAAAATTCCTCAGCCTATGTGTGATATACAGTTAGAAAAGGAAATAAAGTGTATCCATATAAAGAGGGAAAACGCAATTCGTATTACGTCATGAGTAGTGAGGTGACTCCATCTTAAAGGTCTGTTCTTACCCAATATGTTTTATGGTTACTAAAAACATTTGTTTACGCTAAGAAGAAAACCTTAAAAGAGAAGCTTTTAACGAAGGGTGATATGGTCCATATAATATGTGTGTATGAGGTGCATAACACACATAGTTTTATACTTGACAGGACGTTAATTGATTTGCTTGTTTATTTAACAACGCTTCTTCAACTGTGTTAATTCCATGCCCTCAAATTTTTTGTGGCTTATTTTACGACGGACTTATTGCCTCATATCACTTATCATCAAATGATAGGGTCAGTTACGAACGATGAATTGGGAGGGACTTGGAAGGAAGCATTCGTAACACAATCTACGTTATATTGTCTAATTATCCCGAAGGAATTCAGGAAGGCATCGATAAGTTGCGGGATATTCGGTTTCACGGTTGAGGTTCGAAACAAGCACATCCCTGTCACAAGTCAAAAGAGTAATTACTGACTGAGCTAACTCACTTGGTGCAGGCTTCTACTCAATGCAAATTGTACACACACAAAACACTATCAGGACTGTGCCCATTTTTGGGTTTCGAGGTGGCCACTGAAGATACATGTGTTTGTGTGTGTGTGTGTGTGTGTGTGGACCGGGTACCTTAGTCGGTATAGCGACTGACTACGGGCTGGACGATCCGGGATCGAATCCCGGAGAGGACGAGATTTTCCGCCCGTCCAGACCGGCCCTGGGGCCCACCCAGCCTCCTGTACAATGGGTACCGTGTCTTTCCAGGGGGTAAAGTGCGGCCGGGGCGTGCTGCTGACCACTCACCGCCTTCTAGTGTCGCGGTCATGGAAGAGTAGACCTATACCTCTACCCACCCTCTGGGCCACGCCGGGCCTGTAACGGGATCACTTTACATTTACCTTTAATACCTACAACTTTTTACATTATTACTCATGTTATTGTATAATTGAATTAATATTTTGTGTTTTACTTCCTAATGTATAACAGTAACTATATAAACGAGTTCTCGTATTTTATGAGACGATGTTCGTAGTGCATTAACCTTTTGACGCCTAATGTCAACTATAGTGGTCGTACCGCACCGCTAACCTCCAAAGTTGCATTTTATATATTTATTCAACAAATATAGGTACTGAATATTTTAAATATGCCATATACTCTCCTTTTTTTCTCTCCAAAATGCAATTTGTTTCATAATTCTAACATATTTTGTTCCTGTATTATTCACATTTTATATACAGGTGTGCTAAAATTTAAAAAAAATAATTCCGGCGCCAAAACTTAAAAAAAAACCATTTTAGATCACAGCCTGAAGATGGCTCTATGAAAAAAGCCGGAAAACGTAGCTGTTATGGTTGTTTAATTATCTTTTAACTGTATTCCCATAATAAAATTTGTTTTAGACTGTAAATCTTATATAAATTGCATATATTCTATTAATCATTTTTGACTGTCTTTAGCGGGCAACTGAAACGTTTGCACATTTGTAGGGTCCCTGTTAAAAGAAATCCTCATAAAGTTTTTACTACTTCCTCCTTGATTGTGGGCCCGAGTATGAGAAATGCCACTGTATACAACAATTTACTCCTAATCCTAACGAAGTGTAGCCAGGGAGATCTGAAAGCCCTAAGGACTTCTGTCCAGATAACACGAATCAAAAAAAAGCGAAGAACATGAAAAGCATTTTCCTTTTTCGCCTCAAATAAAGGATATAACAAAGGAAGGGACGAGATAACGCCTGTACGAAGTCCCAGCTGCTGCTTCTTCATGAGGCGCCAACACATCAGCGACCGACCGTAGAAACACCACGTGATCGATGCGAGCTCTCCTGCCCCTGCTCGCCTTCCTTCCAAGCCGATCCTTCTTTTTGTACGCCCAAGTGACGTAACTAATGCAATTATCTTCAAATCTTGGAACATCGCCAAGAGATTTTTTCCTTTTTTATTCTCTCTCTCTAGATTTTCTTATTTTATGGTTGCTACGTTTTTTTAAGTTAGAAATGAATTAAAAGCTATCTCAGTCTATTGGTCGTTTGTCTGTCCGTCTGTCACAACTGGATTTAATTCGACAGCTGGATATTACTGTAACACCACTCTACAATTGAAATCCCTTTCTTTCTTTCGCCCAAGTTACAATCTTGAAAGGTATTTCACTATGCACTATGAATTTATCGCCCAACAAATTTACATAATCTCGAACGTAAAACTTCTTTCCATGGTGAAAGTACGAATTTAAATGCCTTCTTTGTTTATAACCGGTCTAGTTTCGATGATTGGGGTTAACTCGAATTCATGTGGTTATTTTTCTAGTTTCTTTTCTCAACAAGAAATAGCGTAGACTCTAAACGTTGTAACACCTTAAATAAGGGGACATTTCTTTTCCATTCCGCTTCACGCCATTATATCGACCTTTCGTGACAGATTCCGAAGATTCGAAATAAGACGACGTGACTGGCAATTCGGCTTCCCCCCCCCCACTCTTCTGTTATTGAACATGTCGATGTCAATACATTGAAACTTTCGTTAAAAGAGACTGATTGATTGTCTGTTTATCGAATGACGTTATTCCTCAATGGTTCAATAGGTTTAATACTTAAAGTGTTTGAATATTATAATATAAACAGCGGACTAGATGTAACAGTGATACTTTTATTAACAATTACAATCAGCTCAACATGTTTCGGGCGATAATTTCGCCCATCCTCAGGAGCACTAGACTGTGTTTACAGCTTGTGGTATAATGCACCGACGGTGCTGCCTGCAGGAAGAATCGTCGGTGCTTTATAACACAATATAAATTTTTAATAATATTTCGCTCATTTCCTCCTAAAAGAGAGAAGTGTTTCAGACAAAAGTTGTAGAGAAACTCAAAACACACATTTTACACTTAGTTACAAGTTTTCAAAAATCGTGCTCTTTGTGACGTAACGTGGGAAAACGTTCACAGCCAGAGGTGCCGCATATGACAATATGGCGCATGCGCTTTTCACACCGAATACCTAAGGTTACTAACACACAGACTTTCGGAGTACGTATTACTTATTGCTGTACACGGCAAAAATGTTTACGCGAACGGGTATGAAAACGTAAATTACCCGACTTGTAATTGTAATCCCATTACTATTCGTCAGTATGAACGCTAAATTATGTAGTCTAGTATGTGCGCCCTTTGATAAATCACATTCAGAGTTATCCTTCAGGACCATAAAATTCACCATCCTAGAATAATTATCTTACTATTTCATTGCGTATATACATTCATTATGCTGGTTATTTTTTCTCCCGTGGCGCTGCGGTCTAACGTGGGCCAGGCCCTCCTAATTCATGAAGTTCCTATATCACACACAATGACGCGCCACAGTCGGTAGGACTCCTCTGGACGAGTGATCAGCTCATCGCAGAGACCTCTACCTGACAACACACAACTCTCGCAACAGACAGACATCCATGCACCCGGCGGGATTCGAACCCGCAACCCCAGCAAGCGAGCGGCCGCAGACCCACGCATTAGACCGCGCGGCCACTGGGATCGGCGATGTTATATAATATGGTAATTAAATATGCAAATCAAATGTCTATTTGTATTGGCGATTGTGTGTACATTTGCTGACAGGGACCGATCACGTGACCAGCAGCAATTTCCAGCTTCCTGTTGTAGGCGCCTCACTTGCCCAGACTAACGGAAACACGCACACACGCTGAGATCAGGGACTGCACCACCACAGGACGTTACAATATTACAGTCCCACACCACAAAGGTTATCTTATGAGGCTAAGGATAATCAGCAAAAAGACGGGTAGGGTAAATGCCTTGGCCCAATTTAAGGCCATAAATCGATGTTGTGGTGCCTTTTAACGTAGTCGGTATAGCGACTGGTTACGGGCTGGACGGTCCGGGGATCGAATCCCGGTGGAGGCGAGATATTCCGCACCCGTCCAGACCGGCCCTGGGGCCCACCCAGCCTCCTGTGCAATAGGTACAGGGTCTTTCCCGGGGTAAAAAGCGGCCGAGGCGTGACGCTGACCCCTCACCTTCTTCTAGTGCCGTGGTCAAGAAAGAGTAGAGCTATACCTCTACTCCCCCTATGGGCCGTACGGCCTGTACAGAGCCTCCGTACCTGTACAGTACAGCTATACCTCTACTCCCCCTATGGGCCGTACGGCCTGTACGGAGCCTCAGTGCCTGTACAGTACAGCTATACCTCTACTCCCCCTATGGGCCGTACGGCCTGTACAGAGCCTCCGTGCCTGTACAGTAGAGCTATACCTCTACTCCCCTTGTGGGCCGTACGGCCTGTACAGAGCCTCAGTGCCTGTACAGTACAGCTATACCTTTACTCCCCTCAGTGCCTGTACACTATAGCTATACCTCTACTCCCCTCAGTGCCTGTACAGTAGAGCTATATCTCTACTCCCCCTATGGGCCGTACAGAGCCTCCGTGCCTGTACAGTAGAGCTATACCTCCACACCCCCTATGGGCCGTGCGGCCTGTACTATCCCCAGTGTCTGTACAAGGGTGTACTTTACCCTTTACTATATCAACGTTGGATTCAAGGTCTGGAACTAGTAGCGAACTGTCTGATTCAGGAGAGTAGGTTAACGACCTCTGAACCCGGGTAACCTGATTGACCGGTAAGTGTGTAACACACACTATCATGTTTAATTATCAGTCGAAGTTTGTGCACTGTATTCAGGTGCCAATAGGACTTTAATCACAGAAAACTCTCAATGCCTCAATTGCAGTTCCCAGTCACTTATTGCTGCCCCTGGAGATATTTGGTGTTTGCCCTAATACGATATTGGAAGAGATAAACTGGGTGTGCCAGTTGAGTTCCAAGTGTCAAACCTAGCGGTGCGTTTAGAAACTACTGTGTCTTGATGTTTGAATATCCTTTTGAAAATCTTGTGTTCTTATGTGCCATATTCCTTGTATTAATTAGATATATAAAATATAGAGTATCAGTAGACCAACAAATACAATTTGGTTTCATGGATGTAATTTCATTGCATTGTGGTTAGCAACATATTTCGACCACCCACGTGACCATCTTCAGGGTGGTGGGAACAAGAATACGACAAGAAGCATGATATTTGAATTTTAAACAAAAAGTACAGATTTTTTAAACTGTGAAGTGATATACACAAATTATAATTATATTTGAATTCTTGTTTTCACCACGTTGAAGAAGGCCACATGGCTTGTCGAAACATGTTGGTGGCCGTTATGCAACAAAATTACATCCATAAAACCAAGTGCATTTGTCGCTTTTTTTAAATATATTTTATGCATCCTTTTGAAATTCCTTACCATTTATTGATCTATCTGCTAAATTTTTCTATTGTCCTTATTAGAGGTGAAATTTCAAAAGTCGCATTTTGTTAAGTTTCGCGGTTTCGCGGCACGACACGAAAAAAATCCTCATTCAAACATTTGTCACACAGATACACATAGTTGCAACATTTCTCATAGATGTTTCCACAGTGAAGTTCCATTATTGCAACCAGCAATGGAGAGCTGACAAAGCCATATAAGTTCTCGGCGAATTTATAGGTCCTTATCACGAACAATTTCAATTCTATGCCTGGACAAGTGGCATTTCTTCCCCCCAGAAGCATCCAGACATACTCTGGAACAATACATGACGAGGTCGCTTTCTTGGAGTAACCGAAAGGAAGCAAGAAGTTGATCATCCAGCTGCATCTACTACCAAGAGTAAGAATGGGTGGAGGTGTAACTCCACTTCACTACACGCCTTCAAAACATGCTCGCGAACATCTTTATCCTGACCTTACAGCGAAAGAGATTACGTCTGCTTTGTCTGAAATGTGCGCGATTTCAGGCATCCACCGCGAAGCAGATGAGAACTGCGCTCTTCTGGGTTCTTACGCAGTCACGAAGGGAAATTTCTGACGGACGTTTCTGGACAACCTATCGGTCCCATTTCCACTGGTCATAAAACCAAAAGGATTCCTGAATCCTTGACCCCTGAATATGGGACCAATGGGTTGCCCCGAAACGTCGGTAGGAAGTGACCACTACTCGCCATGTAATAATCCAGAAGAGCGCAGTTGTCTTCCTGTCACAAATAGTCCACATTTCGGTCACATTTAGAAATATGGCTAAGCCATCGAATTTCTTTTCACTGTAAAGAGGAACACGATTAATCTCACCCTGTGTTGTTCGGAATTTTGCTTATCTGCTCCTTCATTATGACTTTATTTCAACTCTCATCATGCAACATGTCTAAGGTGAAATGTTGCAATCAAATCTGTGTTTAAAGTTTCGCAACATAAATGTTCGTTTACGTAACGCGATACATATCATGAAAACATTCCTGTCGGCAGTGATCAAAGAGTATTAGGTTCGAGATTAAGATCTGGTTACAATGGCATGTGGGTGATAAACACCTATCTTGGATTGGCAGGAATAACCCGCGTTCATCTTGAGGATGTCACATGGAGACACGATATTCGACACAAACACAAACATGTCAGTCAATAACACAATAATTTATTTCATATACAATAAAAATAGTATGTTGTCAGGGCGACATGTTTCGATCTTTATTGGGTCATCTTCAGGTCCTCTGAGAAACAGATCCAAAAACTATCTATATTTCAATGCATTGCGGGATCCCATTTGAGTCAACAATACGTACCTAATATATACAGCCACAGCACCACCGTATTAACCACACACCGATGTATTTTAATGGACTATTTTAACAACAGTAACTTTAGTAAGCACAAATTAATGCGCTCCCTAATGATGGTGTAACTGTAACACCGAAACATGCCGGAGCTGATTTAATGTAAATTTTAATATAGTTTTTTAAGACAGTGCACTAGTGCATCAGTTGGTGAATAAATAGAACTGTGTTATTAAACCTATGCAGTTGAAACAGGGTAATTTTAAGGCAAATGGTCCCAGTTGTAATTTTTAACAATTTTTTGATGTTCTGCTGACCATGCATCTCAGTATAATCTTAACAATTAACCAACTTAATGCACAAAATCTTGTTTTATAATATGTGTATTATATACTTTTACATGTTTCGAGCACCGTTGTGCTCATCATCAGGAGGTCAAATTGTATTATACAGCATCTGGTATCATCACACTCTGTAGGTGGCCGTCCGGTGTACAGGTCCTCACTCAACCTGTGCACCGGACGGTCACCTACAGGTGTGATGATACCAGATGCTATATAATACAATTTTGACCTCCTGATGATGAGCACAACAGTGCTCGAAACATGTAGAGGAATAAAGTAAACTTATTATAAAATAAAAATTTGTGCATTAAGTTGGTTAATTCCTAAGATTTTTAGCAATTGTTAGAATTACGAGAGATCAATTCAAAACACAACATATAATATTATTTCTCTCAACCTCATGCTTCCCATTTATTATACTACTAAGAGCAAATAAATACTATTGCAAGGTCATTTCAATGTCAGTACAAGACCATCCCTCTTAGAAACCACATTTTCGAGTAAAATCCACTTGCAAACAGTCGCGAATTGTCTGAACTTACACAGGCCGTCTGCTGAAGAATTACCTGAATTGCTACTGATTTTACCATCTAAAATTTCAACATTACTATTGATTTTTGTATTGATATATTCTTGATTCATTCCTTTTAGGCGCTGTTGTAACATGACGAAAGGCGACTGTTAGCTCAGTCATGTCTCTCTGGTTGTCTGGCTGTTCGCCAGTCCGTCCGTCCGTCCACATGAAACAACCTGGCAACCACTGGGCGGATATTCATGAAATTTGATTTTTGAGAATTTTTCGAAAACCTGTCAAGAAAATTTAAGTTTCATTAAAATCAGATAAAAATAACGGGTACTGTACATGAAGACCGATTTACATTTTTTATCAAATGTCACTCAGTTCTTCTTAGAATGAGAAATGTTTCAGACAGAAGCTGCAGAGAAAATCAAAACACACATTTTGTGTTCAGCAACTTTTCTTTTCTCCGAAAGTCGTGTCTTTTGTGAAGTAATGTGGAAGAAGTTTGTAGGTCCGGGCAGGTTACAGATAATATGGAGCATGCGCATTGCATATTTAAGGCTACAAACTCTCACTCAGAATAGGTAGTACGTAGGTTATTCGGAAATTAAATACCTTCTGCGCATATCTCTCGCGCATCCTCGAGACTGTAACTTTGCGCATGTGCAGTGACTTCCTCTATCAATTGAGAAGCCACAGACGCCATTTCATGAAATTCGTGTTATGTTTATGTTTGTTCCTGTGCGTTAAGCCTGTTTAAGACAATTGACGGGGCCATCGGCTATGAAATACGGCCTCTAATTCGTTTTTGAACTCTAGGAATGTGCTACCGAGTGAGATTCATCACCAGATCTATCAAGTGTATGGTGACAATGCGATGAGTGATGGCATGGTTAGGAAATGGGTTCGGATGTTCAATGAAGGACGAGAGAACTTGCACGATGAGGCGCGAAGTGGGCGTCCATCTGTGGTGAATGATGATTTGGTGCGTAAGGTCAACGAAAGAGTGCGTGACGACAGACGTTTCACAATTTCTGATCTGTCCCTGCACGTTCCTCACATTTCAAGGACTCTACTCTATAACAATGTCAGTAGTGGCTAACATCGCAGGCGGCCCCATTCTATCAGGAGGGTATATAAAACTTGTGCCCCGCTACGGTAAGTGTCTCAATAATGGCGGGGAATATGTGGAAAAATAGTTTGAAGAATGTAGAATCTGATAACAATAAAATGTTATACATTACCGTAATCAATTTTTTTTTACAGCGAAACGGTACTTACTGTCTGAATAAGCCTCGTACGTATTGCTTTTCCACTGCAACAATGGCTGCACGAACGGGCGTCTGTGTTACGTTATACGTGTATTGTCCGTATTGTTGAAAACATAAACATAGTTACACAAATTCTACTCCCAGTCTGTTATCGCCAAGCTGTGAAAACCCACACGACAATATAAACTGTGAGCTTTTGACACATCAGTTCCACATAAACTGTTTACACTCATTATTTTGTCTTTGTATTCAGCCTGACGGCAACTGTTAGAGACGAAACATGTAGTTAAATTTAAAATAATAAATTTTTGTGTTTCGACTGTCTTTATCGTACTTTTGAATTGAAGAAGTGTAGCTAAAAATTTTTCAGTCTGTTTCCAGAAAAAGATCAGTGGCTTGCTGTAAAGAGCAGCTGTTCCATTTCATATGCTTATGTAACATCAGTGTGGAGTCTTGTCACTTAAATACAATGGGCAGCTTTCGAACCCGATTCCCAAAATCAATACCCCATCACTGATTCTAAATATATCTCAGGAATAACTGAACATATCCTATGAGGACTTCGGTATTTAGAATTGCACAGCCTTGACCTGTCGGTTAAGGACAGACCGCCTCTCGTCCTTCTGCACAGCAAATTAATTTGAACCCTTCTACATGTATGTACATAGTGTTTTCTTCCACATTTCCCTTATTCTGACTTTACATTTGTTTCTTTTGATTGTTGTGTGTTGTCAGGTAGAGGTCTATGCGTCTAGATGAGTTCTACACATTATGGTGTGTCTGAGTATGATCGTGAAGCCTCGATAATGAGGAGGACCTACCCAACTAACGGTCTTTTTCGCCATGAAAAAACAAAGACTTTCTCAAAACAAAAGTAGGAGGCATATGAGAATATCAAGCTGCCTCTGTTCCGGTTTCGATTATTCAAAGGATCGACAGATTTTCATAAAATTTGGCATGAAGTTTACACGATTTAAAGAAAACCCAAACCTGTAATTTTTGGGTTCCTCTAATTAGTAACAAGAATAATATCGAGTAAGGGTCTGTTCTGAGGCGGTAGTTATTAGATTCTATTAATATAAGTTTGTAAAACGTCGCTTGAATTTGGAACTTTGAAAAAAGGGTTAAGATTTTTACTAATGTAGCATTGCTTGCGATTTGCACACAAAGTTGTCTCAGTGTACGCCGTGTAAATGTATTGTCACGCGCGTTTTAATCTTGACATTAGACGGGATTGAAAGTTCTGCTTCAAGCCGCCGGCCGCTTTAACTCCTAGCAAAGAACCCCAATGCAGATATGCCTCACTTAACGCCTGGGATACATCATGAGGAGTGAGTCGTTAGGGAATATCGTAGTTGTGCGAACATATATCTACACAAACCTAGATAGTATAGTATAGCCTACTGCACACCTAGGCTTTATGGTATAACCTACTGCCCCTAGGCTACAATCCTGTACAGCATGTGGCTGTACTGAATACTGTAGGCAATTGTAACACAGTGGTAAATATTGTGACATTATATTATAATATTATAACCTTATAATATTAAAATCTTATGAGACCACCGTCTTATATGCAGTTCGCCGTTGACTGAAACGGGACATCGACGTCGGTAGAGGCGAATGAGTTGACACCAAAGCCATTCTGGATTTTTACGAAGAGAAAGATCTTTTTTCCCCAGCAGGACGTAGAACTTCGGTCTATTTAGCCTAATGTGTAGTTACTCTACTGACTGAGATAACTCCTCTTACTACTTCCGTGGAACACTACATGACAAAGTAGATCACGTGAAAGCTGTTTCCTTGGGTTTCTATTTGATTAGGATAAATTGGATGTAAATGGAACCCAAAATAAGTGGGTCCTTGTCACCACAGTAGGGCGCGATGTTAGGTTGCTGGTAGAGAAAGGGGAACAAACAGTCACGGAGAGACGACAAGGGGTGGCCGCCAACTTGGATGTTGGGTGAGGAGCTAAAAACTATTTTGATGGGATTAATCCCATTTTACTTACAACAAATGAACTGTAAGTTTTATTGAACGCCAAAGACAAAACTTACTTTATTCAACAACGCTCAACCGAATTATGTACATGATTGAGTATTGTTGAATAATATAAGTTGTTGTTTCTGACGGTGAATAAAATCACTGTTGTTAACAACATCTCCCCATACAATCCTACGACGCTACGAGATATTTTTCAAGGCCTCGATCTTGGACGGTTCATTTGGTGCAGCATAAAGTCTGGGGAGGCATGGATTGGATTGATCTGGCTCAGGATAGGGACTGGTGGCGGCTCTTGCGAATGCGGTAATAAAGCTTTTGAGTTCCATGAATTGCGGGGAATTTATTGACAGGCTGAGGGATTTTTACATTCTCAAGAAGGATTCTGCTCTATGGAGTAAGTAAGTAAGTAATTAAGTAAGTACTAAGTAAGTGAGTAAGTAAGTAAGTATGTAAGTAGGCAAGTAAGTAAGTCAGTAAGTAGACAAGTAAGTAAGTAAGTAGGTAGGTAAGTAAGTAAGTAAATAAATAAGTAAGCAAGTAAGTAGTTAAATAAGTAAGTAGGTAGGTAATAAGTAGGTAAGTAAGTAAGTAAGTAAGTAAGTAAATAAGCAAATAAGTAAGTAGGTAGGTAGGTAGGTAAGTAAGTAAGTAAGTAAGTAAGTAGGTAGGTCAGTAGGTATGTAAGTAAGTAAGGAAGTAAGTAAGTAAGTTAGTTAGTTAGTTGGTTAGTTAGTTTAAGCAAGGAATAAGTTTAAATAAGTCAAAACAAAACTAGTATCTTAGGCATTGCATTTATTTAGGGTGACGACATATTTCGGCCCCTGTTTGGGCCATCATCAGGTCACAAGTACGAATTAGGAAAGTTATACAATGTAACTTTTTTATGACTTACGTTGTATAACTTCCTCAATTCTTACTTGTGACCTGATGATGGCCCAAAAGAAGGGCCGAAACATGTCGTCACCCTAAATAAATATAATAAAATAAAAATACCCAAGATGCTAGTTGTGTTTCGACTTATTTAAACGTATTCCTTGCTTATGCTAGTGAACACAATGGGGATGACTCATCTAAAGAATAGGTGGTTGATTAGTTGGTTAGTTGCTTAGGTAGTAATAATTGGAAATCACCAATTGAAATTTGCCAACTCATACATATCCTTACACATTCCATGCCAAATACTCTTTGTACGTCAAAAAACAGAAACATAGCTATAACGCGAATTTATAAGGTTCTGGAGAAAATATAAAATACGGAATAAAAACTTCTTGTGTAGGCTGAGATGGTTCCAAAAATTCCAAGTTGCCACTACAGGCTCCCCATATAGCCCTCCGGACTTAAATTTAGTAGTAACCAATTTCATATTTTGTATACATGTAAAATAACCACTGTCACCGGGTGACAATCCAATTGTAGTTAATAAATATTATTATTATTATTGTGTTAATACCTTCTTAACCACACAGATTTACAATAACAGAGAAGCAGAGAGTGATGTAAGGCACCTCTTTGTGTTTTATAACTACTAATGTAATAGAATAGTACAGCATAGTGCAGCTGTTGGTCTATTAACACAATAGGCTATATTGTCCTCGTGAGAGCTATATTTTTTTACTCATTCGGGGTAGAATCGGGCTTATAAAGATATATAAATTGGCTAATTTTATACTATTAAATCTAACATTATGTGCATTTGAATATTATCCTTACATTTGCCTTAGAGTTTTATTAATTCTAATACAATATTAAATAGTGTACCTCAGCACAATCAACTTTATTACTCAAGGTAATTATAAGGCTACATGTTTCGACTATAGATTAGTCATCCTCGGGTCTATTTTGTCAAATGTGTCACAAGATGTTTTGCACACTTTGGGATCCCATCGTGTTTACATGTATTCCATGGACATAAACACGATGGGATCCCAAAGTGTGCATAGCATCTTGTGACACAATTGGCAAAATATGCCTGAGGATGACTAATCTATAGTCGAAACATGTAGTCTTATAATTACCTTGAGTAATAAAGTGATTGTGCTGACGTACACTATTTCATATTGAATTACGTTACAAGCACATGGTGATGCTTCCAGTCAAAGTTATTAATTGTGTTGAATTAATTAATTACGTTTAAAGTTCTGTTTATGAAACTCGATCAGGTATTGTTGAATGTAAACATTTAATTTTCTTTAAAAGTGCTCTAAATTCTTTTAAATTGTGTTGTTATATTTTGTACTGATATATTTCTGTATTCTCACTGTTTTTATAATAATTCCGATCTCTCAGACCATCTCTATTACACTTAAAGTAATATTTGTAACGGAAAAGTCGGCTTTGAATTCTGCACCGAACTGCTTATTAAACAGTAATGAAATAGTTGATGTTTGTTCGACCGTGCATCGTTGTGATGACTGAAGAATGAAAACCAACTAGATGCCACACCACTTACTTACTTACTTACTTACTTACTTACTCCATGGTGCAGAGTCCTTCTTGAGAAGCTAACTGGTTTGCAGCTAGTCAAGAAATTCCCCGCATTTCACGGAACCCGAAGGTTCATTACC
>Ga0123352_10011023_pt1 | contig 14223 bp, 4 predicted proteins | sample TergutLab28metaG_FD_89700 | JGI IMG/M metagenome (GOLD analysis project Ga0123352, IMG submission 89700) | Labiotermes labralis P1 segment gut microbial communities from Petit-Saut dam, French Guiana - Lab288 P1 | ecosystem: Host-associated > Arthropoda: Insects > Digestive system > Gut ... | reverse complement strand
ACACACACCCACACACACGCACACACACCCACACACACATACACACACGCACACACACACACCCACACACACACATACACACACACACTTACACAAACACGCACGCACGCACACACACCCACACATACACATACACACACACACCCACATACACACACACGCACACGCACACACACCCACACACATACACACACACGCACACACACCCACACACACACATACGCACACACGTACACACACATACACATACACACCCACACACACACGCACAAACACCCACACAAACACACACGCACACACACCCACACATACACATATACACACACCCACACATACACATACACACACACACCCACACACACACATACACACACACGCACACATACCCACATATACACACACACACACGCGCACACACACCCACACACACATACACACACACGGACACACACACACACATACACACACACACGCACACACTCACACATACATACATATATATTAATATTATTATTTTCACCTGACGACGCAAGCAGAAGCAGCTTTCGAAACAAATCAACTATACCTCAGAAAGTAATGAGTTTCCAAAATGATATTCGTAAGAAAACCGCAATTGTCTCCCTTCGTGCAAAGAATGTACAAAGGCGAAGTTTTCTTATTATCTCCCAGAATGTTGCAATCTGTCCGAAGACATTCAGGAATCGTGGTTGACAGTATCTATTAATGAGATATAGGAGATACAGCCAGTGATACATCCAGTGATACATCTCCTATTTAATCGCAGTCACAAATGATTGGGTATGGCGAGGTTTGTAGCTCACACACGACGCATTACAGTCGGCAGGACTCCTTCTGGGCGAGTGATCAGCTCGTCCCAGAGACCTCTGCCTGACAACACACAACACTCACAACAGACAAACGTCCATGCCCCCCGTTGGGTTCGAACCCACAACCACAGCAGGCGAGCGACCGCAGACCTACGCAAAGGCGAAGTAGCCCTGAGTGTATGAGCATCCAGGCCATGACAAACAGCTGCATGTTTGCTACTGCAGTTCACACCAGGTGTCACAGACGCCGTGACTTATGCACTTTAAGGCTACCCACATTCTCTTGTCCCGAGGATCGATAAATTAGACCAAATTACGCTCTGTGTAATTAATTGCTTATATCATTTCTAATACTCCTTTCCTCTATTTCTCTTCACAAAACTCTCTAAAAAGTACAGTATTCTTTACCTGCATCTATGCTGTGTCGGGGGGTTTTCACTGAACATTCAAACAAAAGACATAAAATTAAAAAAAAGAATATTAAATTTCGAAACTTTAGTTTGTTTACGCGCTCGTGTATTTTGTATGTAACAATACTTCCAACATCGCAATTTCATGAAACGTTACCTTCAGAAACATTAAGAAGCCACAAAAAAAAGTAGACAATGCGCTGCGTAATATGTCCACAACATCTCAAAAATTTTCCCCTCTTGCGGAGCACCCACTCATTGGGGCTCACAAACAAATAGCAAAATATTTTCTTTTTTTCGAATTGGGGTGGGACTGGGTCTCTGCGGGACTGCGGTATTAATGGGTCCATTCTCCTGCCCCCAGGTAACAGATGAATGGATGTGGATATGGATTATTGGTGGTATAACTGACAGATGGACCCGATGTATTCCGAGAATTACCTGCCACATTGCCACTTCATTCACAACATAACTCACAGCGTATGTCGAAGGACTGAACCCAGACTGCCGTAGCAAGAAGGCGGCAAGCGATCGTCTAAGCTATTACACGGTCAGCTGACCTATTTTGCTGTACGTCACGAATCGTATCTATTATCGTTAAACTTCTGTTCTACCATGAATAATGTTTCATTCATTATCTCCATCAGTATAATGAGAACGCAAAGTAATTTTCTGCAAACAATATGTCTATTGTTAAGCAGAGTGACTGGTAATAGGAACGTAAAGCAGAATATTTGGCCCCAGGGGAAATAATTAAACCCAGAAATTGCCGCATACCCACGAAGAGAATTAATGACACAAAGATGAGATTTCGTGACTGGAGTGAAGAAGAGGGGCTGCCCTGGATAACTAATGCTGCACACGTCGCCTTGTTCAAGCAGTGTTTTATAACAGGGCTATGGGCCGATTTTAATTGGAACTTTTCATTATTTGTTCATATTCTGTGAAACGTGAAAAACACTATAGTCCCTGCCCAGCTAGATATTAAAACGTCACTTGCAGCCTGACGGATTTGAAGACTCGCACAGGAGACAGCCTGAAGTCAGTAAATAGAAGCTGCCAGTTTGAAGGGAAAACCGACCCCGGACAATTTATAGCCTATGTTCAGAAATTCGGTACTCATTTCTAATGTGGAATTAAAAATGAGCAAAACGTTCCGGAAATTGCAAAATGTATCGGGGTTTAGGCGACAACAACTTTGTACATTGAAGAATCAAAAAAACCAACTAGATGCCACTTGATATTTTATTGCACTTCTTATAGGCTTATCATGTTTCAAGCGCTACTATACCCATCATCAGGAGCTCGCGACTATGATGTTGTTTACCGCATTGGTGGTTTTGTTATTGGTTTGCTGTATATTGGAGGTGAGGTGTTGTTAGGCTGGAGTAGTGTCTGGGCTGCAGCCCAGACACTACTCCAGCCTACCCGCACCTAACCTCCAATATACAGCAAACCAAAAACAAAACGACCAATGCGGTAAGCAACATCATAGTCGCGAGCTTCTGATGATAGGCATAGTAGCGCTTGAAACATGATAAGCCTATAAGAAGTGCAATAAAATATCAAGTGGCATCTAGTTGGTTTTACGATTCTTCAGTTATCACAATGATGCACAGCCCAATAAACATCAGAACCTTGTACATTCTTTGAACCGTACATCGTGATTGATATCAATCGCATCGTGTCAGCGACTGGACTCCTCACAAAGACGCACTGCAGAATACTGCAAGCTGCTTGTACAGACCTCCTGATGATGAACAATTATTTGTTCGAAACATGTCGAGGATAATTTAATTGAAATAAATTACTAAGAAAAGGTGTGCATCTTGTCGGTCTTTCTCACATATGTTACCAGAACTTTGAATGAGAAACGTATTTTTGGTAATTTCACATTTAAAGTAAAACTGAAGCACGTGACGTTAGTCTATGTGCATCAGGCAGGGAAATGTACGTTTATACTCAATTTACGTAACAGTTGCTTACAGCCACACAAGCTCCTATTTGTTTCAGCAGATAAATGATTTATGAAACACCGTGTGACCTTAACGGGCTGTGAAATGAGAATTCTTCGAAAAAGTACAATTTTAGTTTCATGTTGGAAGATTAAATGATTTAAGTCAGAAGTTCGTGGAAGACATACCGTGGCAATCCAGGAATAGGCTGGGGACTAATGTTGCAGCTAACAACATTAGAGTTGTTGATTATTCAATTAGGCTAGCTTTGCTACGTAAGAATAAGTGCGGATGTCGTAGAGGAACTTATTTTAACACCTCAATAGCTGTAAACCTCTCAAGGAAGATTTTACAACATGACGTATAAACATATGTGCAAGAACTAGCTTAGATAAACAAACATCAGCGGGTACCACCCCGGACATTCTTTCACAGCTCCGGACTGAACACCGTCACAACGGACGGAAGGACAAGAACTGAAAGTATATGCGTTCATTGTCTTTAACGTCGTTAAAATGAGGCAGTGAAACGAAAGCGTTAGTGTAGAAAAGGTTGAGAAGCAAAATTTTGTGCAACCGAATTCCTCACACTTCTAAAGCAAAACGTGTTCTACACATCTAGCAATGAGGATTTTCACACGTCGTGTCTGATACGAAGTATCATTATGGCAATAAATGCAAGGAGGGTACGAGAAGCGGAATATACGGAGAGTAGCAAAAGTAACTCCACAATCCGTAGTTAAAAAGCTGTCACTTGTTTCAAGGGATTTTTGCGCCACTCGCTGTATATGCAGGGGAGATAAAAATGAGTAGGATTTATTCAGAGTTACAGGTATCGATGGCAGGATTTTATAGACTATGGTATGTTCTGGGATTCTTTTGCAGTTTTACACAGCCTACGTAAAGACTATTTCTGTAATAATTAAGTATTAAATCATGTCAACCGAGAACAGGCAAAGTGACTAGAAGGAAAGAATGCGGATAGAAACCTGGGGAGGAAAGAAAAAGAGCTGATAAAGTGACTGGTTTATTAATTCACTGAATGAATGAGCATGAACAAAGAGATGAAGGAAACATGAAGAAAGTGGATAAATATGAGCTGGCAGTAGCAAAGAAGCAAATGGATGACGAAAATGGTTTATTGATTGACTTGTTTAGGCAATCCATAAGAAAGTAAAGGGAAAGTAGCGAGACACAAGAAATGAAATTAGAAGTGCCGAATTAAATCAAATGTTAAGAAGGAATGAATAACAAACACACCATGAGAAATAACGGAAAACCGAAAGACAGAGTAGGAAAAGAGAATTAATTAGTAATTACTTTCGACTGATTACCTGATTAATTTAATAACCGTGCCAAAAGAACGAGCACAGGAGAGAAATAATAAGAGAGATATAAGAAGTTAAAACAAAAGTTAGGTAGAAAATAGGGATTGTGGATTAAATTTAGTTTATTTAGAGTCGCTGTTTCAAATAAAGAAATTGTACAGCTTGAAGCAAAATATCATAATTATGGGATAAGGATTCTGAAGAAGGCAGTCGTGGCTTCAGTTGTGGTATTGCACCGTCATTTCTTTCAAGAAAATAAAAAGAGAAGCGACGAAAATATCACTAATTGTCTCCAACAGCCTGGTTAAGGCTCTGCGTGGTTATCAACTGAATGCATGTCTACATGTTATGGAAAAACTTGAATAAGGGATAGCGACACAATTACAGTCGTCGTCGTCTTCCCTATGCAGTAGGAACTCTACTGGCCACTTGGCGTTTTTGTACTGACTAGACAAACTTACCGGGCACTTGGCGGGGAAAGACTTTGCTGTGCTTCGTTACAGCCACTTCATGTCGTGTCTATGGCAGTGAAACGCTGAAGTCAGTTTCAGAAAGTCTTGGTAATTGTGGCAGGACTCGAGAAATGGGTCGGCTCATCCGTAAGTACTGCATCAGCTTGGGGATTTCCCTTTCAAGGAAGAAGGGACAGAGAAGGAAACAGGGGAAGAAAGACAGAGAAGAAGGGAAAGGAAGAAACTAAGTAAGGACAGAAAAAAGGCGAAAGAAAGTATTAAATAAATTAATAAAAAATAGCACAAAGAAAAGAGTGAAATGGTTTGACAATTTAGTTTTCGTCAAATTTCCAAGTACGAAATTTCGCTAAGATCCTTCCAGCGCTTCTCGAGTTATTAGGCTTATACGTCTACAGACAGACGGCTAAACTACGGTAAAATAAATGTCGAAGGTTAAAGTAAAATTTACTGAGATATGAAATTTGCCATCCTTTCGGTGAGTTCGGGCGACCAAAATCTGAAACATTTCAATAAAAACTCCATAAAATTCCGTATCTGAAAGAAAATACACGGTTTAAAAAACTAGAGGACTTACAAAATATCCACTAGCTAATCCACTTTGTATTTTTTTACAATTTGTTCAGCCCTACTTTTTAAATCCAATCCGTATTTGATCCTGGAAATTTGAAAAATTTTGATGCGCACGACTGTGCAGTGGAACCGGGGCCCGCTTCAAGTTACTGGTCCACGCTGTGTCCCGTAATATGAACAACGATTTCTGACGTGTTCAGACGACGCTGTTCCCCCACCACCACGCAAACCTGACAGAGAACAGAACAGAAGCCACAGCATTTTAAATTCAGCCCACTCGCCTCCTACGGCTTCCAATAGTAACCCACTGTAGTGTGTGCCCACTTAGTTGTTATAATCAATCGAATGCTTTCCTCACGGTATGCATATTTTGTCTGTGAATGTGGAGAGCGGGCTGCATCACTCAAGGAATTATGGGAAGAACTGAGAACACCCTCTATTTGTGATGCAGATGTGTTACCTTTCTTGTATGAACACAACAGAATTGCGCATCGCGGAGAGATATTAAACATAGTGATGAAGTTTTAAATGAAGTTTACAAATTCATCATGTAAAGAAAGATTTCAAAGTGTAGCTATCAACTTTTGTATTCGGAAGGCATGTACCTTAAGAACACGGAAGTTGGGTGAGGGATCTACGCCATTTTATGACCTAAATATCCAATAACATGTAGTCAACTGTATTCCCTGGTGTATGTGGATCGATTATTCGCAGAAGAGGCCATAACTTACAGACGAGGCTAACCTTGAAATTTAAGTATTACCTGAAATAAATTCATGACAAGACAGAATGTAAAATTCTATAAGATGCCTTCTGTTTGTAACTCACATATTTTCCAAAGAAGTCTATATACAACCTACAACATGAGGTTTTGGTATGAAAGTTTAGAATATATTTCTTTTGATGATTTTCTTCAAAAGAAATATATTCATTAGAATGAAACTAACCTACAGCCAAGTGGGGCTACCCCCTGTATTGGTGCAGGAATCCTCACGATCGATTTGATGCGTCTCTATGCGATCTCTCCAAGTACTGATTCGGTCCGCTACTGGCTGAACCACTGGGGTGTTAAAGTTTCCTGAAGCCCTCTGATACAGCACGAAACCAGAGGGACCGCGCGCACTGGCACAGTGCCACTTACAGAACACCTGTCTACGTAACCTCAGGAAAAACTTACACTCCAACTTAAAAGCAACGAATTGGGGATGGGGATGGGGGTGGGGGTGGGGGTGGGTTATATCAAAAACAACCGAAACGAAAACAGCTAGCACGTCCTTAATTATGTATTGGCGTCTCTGAAACACAGGCTGCCAACTTATGTTTACATGCTACAAAACCGGGCGACACAATAAGACACCGAATTCCCAACCGACAAAGGGTGGCTTTTATAGATGTGCATGATTCAGCCAGCGACCCTTATTCGGGAAGCAACGGGGGACAAAATAACCACCTACTTTTACTGCGACTGCACGTTACGAAGTGGCAGACGAAGGTACTGTTGTTAAGGAAGACTGTAGAGCTGGTTGTTGTTTATTCGTTGAATCATCCCTACCTTTAGCAGCATAATATAAAGGTACCCAATTGTCTTTGCTTTTGTCATCAACACTTACCTGCTTTTGCACAACAAAAAATTCTACTATATCCTTATGACCATACTGAGCAGCATAATGCAAAGGTTTTATATTACTAGAATCCTGAACATTGACATCTGCTCCTCTACTTACAAGAAGTTTAACAATTTCCAAATTACCACCCTTGGCAGCATAGTGTAGTGGTATTTGATTATTTTTATCTTGATAGTTAACATTCAATCCCCTGCTAAGGAAAAACTCAATAGCGTTTTTATGTCCACATTCAGCAGCAATATGCAAAGGGCTCATACCATTAACATCAAAAGTAATAATATTTGCTCCTCTACCAGCAAGAAATTCAATAACATTTAAGTTACCACTTTTAGCAGCATAGTGCATCAATGTTCTATTACTCTTATCTTGATCACTAACACTTACTTGCTTTTCTACAGTAAAGAACTCCACAATATCTTTATGATCATATTGGGGAGCAATATGCAAAGGTTTTAAACTGTTAGAATCTTGTGAATTAATATCTGCTCCTCTACTGATAAGGAGTTCTATAACTTCTAAATTGCCACTCTTAGCAGCATAGTGTAGTGGTGTTCACTTATTTTTATCTAAATCATTGACACTTATCTCCTATTGAGAAAAAACTCTACGATATCTTTATGCCCATACTCAGCACACATTCTAATGTTGTTGTTGTTGTTGTTGTTGTCGTCGTCGTTGTTGAAGCTTATTGGAGAGTCACCGGAGCCAGACTGGTAGCTTGTATTTCCTTTCACAATTAACAGGTATAATTTCACCACTATAATAATCACTTAAAGAGCTACGTAATTTCATTATTACCTTCCAACTGCTGTGCTGTATTCAATTCAACATTTTCAGTATTTCAATATTCCGTACCCGGGAAAACCACTTTTTCTCAAACACAAATTATTTTTACGGTGGGGTCAATAGATTTAATTTTGGGCAATATATGCTCCGACAGCAGCTCCTACGCTGACTTTACACTGAACACACACTTTAAACACTGACTGGAACTTGCCTTTCACTCTCGACTTTTAAAGTACACCAGACAATGTTGTTTTAAGCTAACTATGAAGAATTTCTAGAGTTACAGAAAAATCTGTAAAGTTGAATGTCTGAGAATTTCATTCAAACTCCTTGCAGCAGGGTAATGTCATTTGACGGCCACTTACAGAACACACTGTTGGTCTGCACTGCACTGCACACACACAACACTGAAACCACCGATGACTGTCCTCGGCCTGACGAGCTACAGACAATGCAACCCTTGTGGACAGTTCGATACTCACTTGTTTCTATCGCTTCATCCCCGACTGCACAAAACAAGACACGCATTTAAGGAATCTTTTGTTATGTGTGTATTTTATAATTATCTTGATTAAATTTTTCAAATTTACGGATTGTAATAATACTTTACTTTCGCAAAAATACTTTTGCCGGTCCCAGTGGCCGCGCGGTCTAAGGCGTAGGTCTGCGGTCGCTCGCCTGTTGAGATTGTGGATTCGAATCCCACCGGGGACATGGACGTTTGACTGTTGTGAGTGTTGTGTGTATTGTCGGGTAGAGGTCTCTGCGACGAGCTGATCACTCGTCGAGAGGAGTCCTACCGACTGTGGTGCGTCGTTGTGTGTGATCCAGAAACCTCGGGAATGAGGAGGCCCTGGCCCACTGGGGGGTTGTCGCGCCAAAAACAAACAACCAAAAATACTTTTGATTCCTTCTTTATATGGGCCGTAATAAAATCGATATTTTGTGCAATGTAACTCGAAAATAAATCAAGATAGGAGGAAATGGAATCGACATCAAAGTCGGTGTTGCCAAGGAAATAGAAGAGAAAAAGATTTTAGATATTTTCCAACCTATAGGCAGGGACTGAGAATATTTGCCATGGAGCTAAATATATGGTTTCGTAAAAGCGGTTTTTTTTTGGTTTGCAATTTTCATGTGGTTAGAGATTTCGTTATGGAATACTCCCAAACAAAGCATTCAGGGGTATATATGGATACGAGAGGAACGAGCATGATGACGCAAAAAATTACACATTCAGGCAATTCAAAACTTTTTTTTCCCTGCGAACGTGACAAGGATAACTAAATAAAGGTGTGCCAGAAAAACAGGACATGGAGTCAGCCTGAAAACGAACAGAACAAACACATTATTTTAGCCCCAGAACTTGACAAAAATGCTTGGGCTTATATCGAACGACAACATTAAAACGTATCTCGAAAATAAGTTCTGAGGGTGTTCCACACGGCAGAAGGCGGTAGTGAAATTACGGGTTTTAGAAAAGTGAAGAATTATTGGACCAGCTGAGTGAACATGAGCTCCTCGAGAAGAATTCTGTTCCACTGAGTTACTTAGTGGCCTGTCTGTCGGCTTACTACCGCGTCCCACTAAACCGAACACCCTGTTGTGCCCACGGTGTTAATTTGAGTGCGAGGTGTGAAGAATTAAACCAATGTTTAACTGAGTAATTAATCATAAAGTAGCATTTTACAATTGTTTATGTCTTCCTTGTGTTTCTCCTGTAAGGAAGGCAGACAAAAAATTTTTACATTGCAGCATTATGGTCAGAAATGAAAGACGATACTCAGACGTGACGACGACACTGTACACCGACGCCAAATTATCCAATTTACTGCAAAGTTTCCTGAAATTAGGCTTGGAAAATTAAGACGGACCCAGCTGATAACTGCGTGAAAGTTTACTGTAGGCTCAACTCGGATGCGCGAACGTAAGTTAATTTAGCTATCCACAGAGTCAGGATAGCTCAGTTAGTAAGTGACTAGGCTACAAGCTAAAACTCTTGAGGCAAAGTCGGATTCTCGGCAGTTGCTAGGGATTAATCTTCTGCAGTGTCTAGACCGGCTCTCGGGCGCCCAGAGAATTCCACTTAATAGGTATCGGGAGCCTTTTACCCCAGGTTACAGAGGTGAAGCCTGAAGATTACAGCTCACTTCCGCCTAGTGCACAGGTTATAATGAGTGGAGCTATACCTCCATACTTCCATATATCCTCGGCGCGCAAAGGGGCAAACTTATTCCTCTGCTTACTCTGCAGCGTCTGCTGAGTCTCGTAAGTGGCATTACAGCATTGGAATAGGGACACTAGAAAGGAGCTTCTTTGAGACAGGAGTTGCTTAGAGGAAATTTTATGTGACTGGACCAAAGTAACATCAATATGACACAGAAACTCTGCTCCGGGATGGCGCAGTCGGTATAGCGACTCACTACGAGCTGGACGGTCCGGGTATCGAATCCCTGTGAGACCGGAATTCCTCGCACCTGTCCAGACCGGCTTTGGGGCGCACCCAGCCCCCTATACAATGGGTAACGGGTTATTCCGGTGGTAAAACGGACGAGGCAAGATGTTGACTGCCCACTCCCATCTAGCGCCGAGATTGAAGAAAGAGTAGAGCTATACCTCTACTTCCCCTCAGTGCCTACATTGCAGGTTACAGGGTGAAATTAATTTACTTACGTTTCGCACAATAATTTTGGTTAGTCAATTCCATTTCGCTGAATCACTAATATCAAACAACAACAACAACAACAACAAAAAGATTTTAAAACCCTTTTAACAATTCTGCTGTAGGCTCCCTGAAGATGGCGATCGCGCTAAAACATGTAGGAGCGATCTTAGTAACTGACCAACATAATGCACAAATTCTTGTTTTGTAATAAACTTATTATAAAACAAGAATTTGTGCATTAAATTGGTCAGTTACTAAGATTGTTCTGAGATGCACGGTCAGCAAAACATCAAAAAAGGTAGGAGCACATTATTAGTAAATTTCACAGTATATAGAATAGCGCATTGTTTGTTGCTGAAAGAGTTTGTAATCATACTACTTATTTAATTTTCTATATTTCAACCACTGAACACGTTTGAAATAATATCCCAAATTACGCCAAGACCCCTTCTCTCGATATTTCCCATTCATTATTCACTATTCATTGTTTTATTCCTCGCCATGTATTCTGCACCAATTATCGCATTATTAATTGAAAACAACTAAAATAAACAGAAATTCACGATCCAAAAACTGTTCGCGGGTCACTGGTCCGTAATGATTGCACCAGAACACAAGACTCGCCCAGGGTCCAAGTTCAGTACAGAACGTAATGGAGTGGCTGTCATTGAAGCTTTTCGTAAATCGAACCTGCGCTGGTACGAAGTGGTACTTCGCATCAGACGCTTGTAAAATATGTCGACCATGAAAACGAACTTTTCTCACAGCAGACGCTTTTAGACCCCGTCCAACACGGATGAACGGAAACGTAAAAAGTAGGCCGGCAGTAGGCCGAGGTAGGACCAACCAATTTGTCCGCTTCAACAGCCAGAAATAATGGAAAGCAACTGAAGTAATTACATTCGGATTACTTGAAAATTAATCAGTTAATCTCACTGATATGCATCGTAATTTAATAACTGAAATACAAACTCAATATTATCTCTTTCACATTCAAATAAGGAAATATTTAGCGCATAACTTTAGTTAAAGTAGTATGAATGTGCCACTATTTAGTATGGTCGACAGGTAACAATATTTTACAGCTTCGCCTATCAGGACGACAGAGGCAGGTGGTTCCGTCGAAAGTTATGTATCTACTTACCAAACTGACGGCCGGAATAACGTAGGAGGTACAGTGACTCGCTACGCGCTGGATGGTCCAGGGATCGATTCTCAAGGAAGGTTATAGCAAGGATGCTGCGTACGATTCCGGCGAGAATCCCTAATGAATGGTTGCTGCGCCCACAATTCTACCTTTGGCCTCCGCAACGTCAACGAGCGGTACTTTGGGTGTTATCCCGATTTGTGACGTTCCGACTAAACCGACAACGAGGCCCGACGTTACACTACCTATAGGACTTCCTGAGACGATCCAAATGGAAGATGTATCAGTCGCCGAGCAGGCGTAGGAGTGTCGCGAATTTCCTCACAGTACTAGACACCACATGACGGTTGTGACTACAATGCCGGAAGGTACGGGACTTAATGAATGGCAGACCACATGATGTGGTGCCCAGGCCCAGGAAGTGGACGGGGCGGTAAGAGTAACTAGGAGCGCCGACCCGAGAGAATAAACCAAGGAACAGTCACATGCTCCAACGAGTCACACGTACCAGTACCGCCTCCCTGCACTCCGTCATGCTACATGTTTTATGACCACAAGTTAATCTAGTTAGGAGAGAAACTTGCTCTGTTATGTCGAAAGAATCCATGTAAACAAATGAGAATAAAATAAAAGTCGTCCCGGTTACAGCGAAATTTTTCGTGCCGTCCACAGCAGAACAAAGGCCTACCCAGCCTCCTGCAAATTATATTTAGCCCTTTAAAGCTCAGTGGTTAGTATACGTACCACTGGGTTTAATAAAAAAGTTCTACGTTTGGACCACAAACCGTATTTCAGGATTCTGTATGGATCTCACAACGAACAGCTTATTTACGTATGTAAAATTAAATGCCATTGGTGCCTGACCCGAGTGCTTTTTGAGGTTGAGATGGCTACTGAAAGGCTAAAAGACACAAATAACCAGGTACTGATCAAATCCCAGCAGAAATGATTAAACCAGGGGGTATAACAATTCACTCTAAGATCCATGAACTTATTATCTCTGTTTGGGATGAGGAATTGCCTGAATAGTGGAAGGAGTCGATCATTGTACCTATTTGTACCTAGTATTACCAACAACTGGTAGTATTATCAACAACTGGTAGTATTACTAACAACTGGTAGTATTACCAACAACTGCACTGACACACTTGTGTAACTTCCTACGAGCTTCCTGAGGATGACACAGCAGTGTCGAAACATATAGGAACAGTATAATAATTTGTCAATTTATTGTGCATTGGCTGGTTATTGTAAAAAATAATAAAAGATGCACGGTACAAGTGTTAAAATAATTTGTCTGACATATTTCCAGTAAGAATGGTTTGAAACAACGCCATTGCTTTTCAACTTTGTTTTAGAGTATACCATTCGGAGGGTTCAGGCAAACCAGGACGGCTTGGAACACATCAGCATCTGCTTTATGGTGATGATGTTACTATGTTGGGCGGAAGCGTACATAATACAAAGAAAACACAGATCTTTAGTAGTTGTTTTAATGAGATTGGACTAGAAGAAAATGCTGATAAAATTCAGTACCTGACCACGTATCGAGATTAGAATGCAGAAACAAGTCACACTATAAAGATCGATGATGGTAGATTTTAAGAAATCCTGCAACCTATATAGTTAAATATTTTTCACAGGCAGCACACAATGAAGTAAACGTATGCATTATGGAAATGGAACGACTTGCAGTGACAAGCATCCGCTCTTAGTCTGATCCCACACACACACAAAATGTCACGCAACAATCCTATCTGTCCAGCCAAAGAGTAACTTAAAGTGAGGCTTCCGTTTCAACACTCCAGAATTACCCGTCTGTTATGACTCGAAGCATGATAAGTGCTACATGACATCCTTTTGATAAACGACAGAGAACGAGTTATTTAAAGTAAGATTTTTAACAAAATTATTTAATATTTACAATTTATAAGTCAAACTTCGTGGCTCTATTTAGACAAATTTCGTTTATATGAACTGTCAGCATACCTGGCTGGATCCGCATTACAAAAATATTACTACGGCTAAATATTAATATATTCGTATCCATTTGATTGTGCATTGATTATTCGTGTATGATGACAAATTAATACCGAAACATGGAACAGGTACAAGACGAGAATAAAAATATGAAGTTGTTACTGACGGAAAATAATACATATCCTTATAAAATTTAAACAACAAATCTGAATACTAAGCAAGACTGCAAAATACACATTCATTGACTTTTTCAAGCATACTGGTTATTTGATACACCAACAGCTTTAACATATAATAACTGTAATACATTCTGCCCACAATGTATTAATGTGTATTGTTTTTTTTTTACATTCATTGTTCCGTGCATCATTGTAATTGTTTAAAAATAACCAACACGATGTCACTTGTGGACTATCCTTTTATTTTCATGGGTAGTCGTCATTCACTCTCTACATGTT
>Ga0123352_10011021_pt1 | contig 14223 bp, 7 predicted proteins | sample TergutLab28metaG_FD_89700 | JGI IMG/M metagenome (GOLD analysis project Ga0123352, IMG submission 89700) | Labiotermes labralis P1 segment gut microbial communities from Petit-Saut dam, French Guiana - Lab288 P1 | ecosystem: Host-associated > Arthropoda: Insects > Digestive system > Gut ... | reverse complement strand
TTCCCACACCTTCCTATCAGGGGCCAAACAAACCCAGTCCACATCTCCCACAGTATTTATATAATACTGACTTTCAAAAAATCCTCAGATGTAAGCACAGCATACCAGTACGTATGTCTTATCTCTCTTAGAAGATCATTACCAGCATGCTAGAAATGATTATGCTAATGGTACTAAAGCCACAAAGTACATTCAACACTACAGATATAAGAAATCATCCTTAAAATCTGAGACCACACAAAATGAAATGTAGCATAAGATTCCTAGAAAGCGTTTTGTTCTTTCGGCCATAGTAATCCTCAGAACAAGATGACATAATTCTTTTGTCTGTACACAGGCACATAGCACTCAGCATGATTTCGCTCCATTCAGGAAATTGCTCTTCAAGCCATTTGTAATGAAAATACTGGCCGCCTTGTTGGAAGGAGCTGCATGCTGCTTTATAAACTAACAATGTGTTCATCACTCATGACTGTGGCTTACAAGAATTTTAGTGACAAGGATTCAAAACCTCTGACAGGATATGTCCAACACGGAATAAATGCTCTTGTCCTGAAAGATACATTTATTGTAAGTGACATTTCAACATAACACACTTTATGGAAAGTTATAATTTTATATCTAAACAGACAAGCAGAAAATTAACTGTGCATTTTTATATACTGTCACTTTAATTGTTTGACCAGAGAAAATCAGTTCCCCAACATCTGTAATAATGACAGTAACATCTTCATGTCTAAAATATGGAGGAAGAACATAAACTATGTATATCAGTAATCATTAGAATGATAATGCTACCATGAAACATTCAAATGTTTAGAAGAGTCCTAATAAGAAGTGTCATGAAGTAATATTTACAGTAACCCCAAAGCAATAGCACAGCAGCAATATGAATGACAAAGGCATTTGCTTTGATAGTTTACTGTAAAAGTTTTAGAAAGCACAAGGGAGAGTCACTAACATAAGGAATGTCCTAATGCGTGTAGTGAAGTGACACTGTAGAAACAGCTCACTTGCTAACCATCAGATTACTTCTGATTTGTGGTGGGGAACACTAAACTTTATTTACAGACCCAGTTCTTACACCACAGTACACACTTTTCATCTCGGTTACAAAAACCAATCAGTTTATGCTGTAAGTGGCACAAGTTGCTGTTTGTTCTCATTAAAATACACAACACATAAATACAGTGTGGGCAGAGTGTACAAGTGCAGAATGTTAAACTGGTGGTGCATCATGTAACCAGTAGGCTTTAAAAGGTTAATTCCTTTAACCTGCTTAAAAGACAGCTTTACTCTGAAGTATTTAGAAAGTGAACTTTATAGGGCATGTTGTTGTCCTCTATATACGGTAGCTTTTAATTTACTACTTTTAACTTGACTAACTTTCAACTAATTTCTATATATTTTATACACAATGATTTCAATATACTACCATTCCAGATAAGGTTCCAATTTTATGTCAAAGCTGTCACACAAGTTCAACATATACAAGCTTATGTATTTTATACTTCTCTAACAAAACTTGGAAGTATTTGGTATCCCACAATGCAATGAAACATAAACAACTCTTGGATCTGTCTTCTTGGAGGGCCTGAGGATAACCTTATAAGGTCGAAACATGTCACCCTGACAAAATATACAATTTTTGTATATAAATAAAGTGTTGTGTTATCGACTGATGTGGTGTATTTACATAACACTTCGGGATGAAAAACATAAAAAAAATGGTGGTTACACAACCAATTTTCACTCAGTGACAAATTACAGGTTCTGGGGTTGCAAATCAAAATAACAAACTTTATAGCCTCAGTTTTCTGTATCCTTTCAGTGCTCGTCTTTGTAATTATCATCGATTGTAAAAATTTTGACAACCCCACATTCTAATGGATGCCATTCAAAAAAAAGTCATCTTCCACAATATTTACTCAAGTCAGCATAATGTGACTACACTAACATGTTCAAACTGCTAATTTTGATTGTTACAAAAACAAATTACATGAGGTGTTTGTGCATATAAGAGTTTCCTGCTCTGATTGTCAAAACCTTAACATTCTCGGTATTTGCATGTTGTAACGAACTTCCTATATCGCACTGAAGAGAGCAATATCTTTTTAGTCATCGCATGAAATAGCTACTTATGGTAAATGGCAACGTACTTCCTAATAACCCAAAAATAATGCTACACAAATCGCATCACACACACACACAGATCAGCCACAATGATGACTACCAAAATGACGGAACTGTGTGACATAACTTGACTTGCCAATGTATATACTAGATGATCTGTTGTTGCCAACACCTCATGCAGAAAGTTGCTAGAAACAGCTGAGTGTTTCCATTCAAAAATTATTGCTGTCCAGAATCTACAGCCCACAGTCACTCAGCAGATGTCAAGCTTTCAGATTTACCGCCTGCACCTACAATTTATATTCCATTAAATGCCTGTGCTCTGAAATCTCTAGTGTGGCAAGCTGAATTTGTTTGATCCACTGGCTAAAGGACCACACTTTAGGGGTAAATATAATAGTTACTGGCTGTGCCAGGAATGTGTTGAGAGCTGTCATCTAAAGTTTCTCTTATCACTAGACAACACACATGCAACCAATGACAGCATTAAGTCTAAATCACAAATGCCAAATTAAACAACTTTATAATTCACTCATCTTTATCTGATACCTCTCTCTGTATCCATCTGTTTAAGTCTCAATATAAAGATGGTTTAGAATTGTATGGATAACAACACATACACATTTGCACATCTATACTGTGAATTATCAACAACAGCAGGAGCTAATTGGAGAAACTGTAAATATGTTTATAACAATATACCTCTATTTGCATTTTTCACATAATGTAAGAACTGGAATAAGAAACAAAAATTTGGGAAGCTACATGTAACATGGGTCTTGCACTGCACAATATAAAATGACAACAGGGTGGGCTCCAGAATGGGTTCATTGAACATGGTAATTAAAAGTGAGAATTAATAGAATCATCTCAATACAACAATTTATTATTTATAATACTCATACGACCCTACATATTTCAGCAAATTGCTGCCAACTTCAGAGATGTACAGAAAGTTACTAAAATTATACATTAAAAAACAAACTCAAACATTGCAACAATTCTGATGTTGCCCCTTGTGTTTCATACTGCTGAACATAAGACAAGATGAATTTATCACATGAATTCCTCTAGCTCTAGTTGTCTGGTTTAATTTTGGCCTGATCTGGAGATGCTTCATATATAAATGTTATTGTCTGTTTTATCATGTTATTCCCTACCAGTCACCCTGCAGTATTCTTTCTGTCAGCTGTGAACAAAACATAAAATGGTAATAACATAATTAAATCAGAGTAATTAAATTCAGCATGGGATGCTGAATAAGTCAGTATATAATAAACAGTTATCAATCAATATGCACAGTATGAACATAAAAATAACAGTTGTGTAACTTCAAAACAGAAGAGCATAAAAACAGTAAGTGGGGAAGAGTCTTTATTGATGTGTGGTGCCTCTGTCAGTACTGTCAGTGCACTGTCAGTAATATCACCTGTGTCACTGTTACTCTGAACAGCAATGTCTTTGTATTTCGATGAATGTGTGTCAGAGAATGATTGTAGTATCAGTTCTGTGATCGGTTAGAGCTGGGCTAGACTGGACAGTACGGTGTCACAATTGGCCAGACATTGGGGGTTGTGGTTTGTTTCCTGGCAAAGGCATGCTTGTAGTGAACTATAAAATGTGCAGACTGGGTCTGGTACCCTCAGGCAGTTACTGGGGCTTCTTATCCCATAGGTACGGCATACAGGACTGTAAAATTCACTGCCCTCCACAATCTAGTGCCAAAGTAAGATTGTGTGGACCCAAACCTTCATTTCACATGTGCCTTCATGACGTGCTGCTTAATTAAACACAGTGAGAAATTTGCCTTTGTGTGCAATAATTATACTATTGTCTATACTGTCTGTGTACTTGCAAGTGACTGTTACAATAAGGTTGACCCTGAATGTAACTGAGTACTGCAACTTGAAGGCAACGGGGGAGTCTGACCTGCGGTTGGATTTGGTTCGGGTCTTGTGATTTATCTTTAATTTATTTATTTTTACGTATGTATTAATGTACAAAACAACATAATCGATACAGTGACCCAGCAAAATATTGAAAGACCTGGTTACCAGAATATACGCCACAGGTCCTCAGAGACAATCCGATGGCTTTCTGACACTTGACCCTCGACCTTCAACTGTGCAGCTTTGCGTTAGATCAGTAGTTAGTGCCACTGTTTATACAGAGAGATGATGCTGGTGCCATCACTTGTCTTGTGGTAGCGTCTTTTGTCTGAATGCTGTGGGCAGTCATACGCAAATGCCATCAGTTTTTGCCCTGTTTGCTGTTTGATGACACTTCCTCAGCTCACTGAGATTCTATGAATAGCAAAAAGAAATGCAAGCTGTAAAATTTCGCCGATAGTTGCTGTCACGTTAGCATGTCAGGGGTGACTGCAGCAGTGAACTGTGTGGTTTGGATAAGTTGTGTTTGTGTGTACATGTGTGATGCGTGCACGTGTGTCTGGTGTCACTAGTTTATAGGTAACGGTAATAGATAAGGCAATCCCTGAACCGGCCCGGAGGGTTCCAGTAGGTTGAGGCTCCCAGATTTCAAGACATTCGGCACATGAATGCGGTAAGGTGGTCAGTTGTACGCACCGGCCGCCTTTACCCCTCAGGAAATATTCCTGGTACTCATTTCTGTTAGAGACTGAGTCAACCCCTGGGCCATAGTGCGACCAGAAGGATTATGAACATGAAAAATTCCAATTACACTATCTGGAATCAAACCCGCGACCTTCCGGCTTGTAGCGCAGTGCCTGAACCAACTGCGCCACCACGTGCCCCATTTCTAACTTATCGAATGTTTTCGGAGAGAATTTCAAAAACAGGGTCGTAACTAAGGAAGACGTACCAAACTCCGCAGAATGTGTCTGTATGCATTGCAGCCTGTCAGTGTCTCTGGTCTTCCTTTAAGTTCCGACGTAAGTGTTATCTGCCAGTTTTAAATTTCCCTCACCGGTCTGACACGCAGTTACCATCTTCTGGGATATGACGTGACGTCAATGTGTCATCATTCTTCTTGGAACCCTAGCCCGCAGAATATAAGGGCACAAAATTCCTTCGAAAAGGGGGGGTGGGGACAATACCTCAATGATGCGGCGTCGTATCGCACGTGGACGGAATGCGCCATTGTCATGTGTCCATCAGGAGTGTCCAAATCGCGTCTCGAAACTTTATGTTAACGCGCCCTGCGGCCACATTCGTAAACTGTATAACTCTATGCAGCAGAGTTCTTTTTGAAAAGCTAACAGTTCCTCAGCTAGTCAAGAAATTTCCTGCATTTTATGGAACCCTTAAGTTTAATAAACAAGTATGCCGTTTAATTACCTCCTAATGTTCATGGCGTTTGAAACTGGTATGAAATGGTATTTATTTTAATCTGAAGTGTTATACGCTAATTAGATTGCCTGTATATTGTTTCAAATACATTTTCATAAGTACAGGAATTACTGGCAATAATGCGAGTCGTAAAGACGCAGGCTTCACACACTGACGTGCCACTTCCCGTGTGTTCAAGTGGATATAAAATATTGTTCAGCCGTTTGTAAGCTGAATCAGCACGTCGGTGATTTTTTTACATAGCCTATTTCAGACGAGGAGACGATTGCATTTTTTTTTGTATCGCCGTTAGAATTTGATTGGGTATTTGGCCGTTGTATTTAACCAGTATATGCGTCGGCCTTTAGGTTTCATTTGCTTTAATAGGAAGTGAAACATAATTCAATATATTAATGTAGTACAGATTATGTATTTGAATACAGAATACAATTGCATAAACATCATAAGCAATCATGTATGAAAATATTTCATTCCAGGTTGGAATCGCGATACGGTATTCGTCAGTTTTGAGGAAGGGTTTCAACGGTAAGTAACTTTTCAATAGACATTTCAAACTCAAAGGCACTCGTCTCAGGCACTAGTGGCTCTGCTGTCTATATTTCAGTCTAACATCATTAACCCCATGTACATTGAACAGCTGAGAGAAAAGGTTCCTCCCCCTAGTCACAATACTGTGGCAGTCTACAACCACATCACCCTTCTCATCCCATACTCTTATCAGTTCTAGGCCTGTAACCCCTATAGCAGTTCCCTACTTCAGAAGTGTCATGCCTGGTCTGTACTCCTCTCCATCATACTCTTCAAACCGTACCACTCTGTCGTCAGGGTTTGTTGAGTACCTGCAGGTCCCAAGGTGCAAACTCAAAATTTGACTACATACAAACTTCGATACACAGCAGCAGCATAAAGACCCGTACCTTTCCACGAGAGAAACGTCTTTACATGTGGCCACCTTGCTCAAGAAAATCTTACCTAAGGAGCACACCTCCTCCACAACACGCCCTCCTTGATAATTGCTATTAAGCAGGGTGGCTGTCGACAGAAGAATACGAGGCTGCAGCTCCCTGGGACAATTCTCCAACTGCTGCATAATATGACGCATTGGTTGGCCATTTGCAGCGTCGTTTATAAATCGCATTTGGACGCGTTCTTATGGCAGTTTTCAATACTCATGACGCAGTATTGCCTTTTTTTCAGGCAGAGAGTGTTAGTAGTCACCATGGGTCAAAGTTAATAGCGAACGTAATGTCAGCCTTGGTCTCGATCGGGTCGGTTAACTGTCATCGTTGGACTGTAAGTTTCATACGCATGTCATCGCAATTTCATTTTTGAATCTTTGGGGTTTATTGTGAACGTTAAGTTTGTTACTGAAGTTTGAGCCTAAGCAAAATCATATTACGTACATGCATAAATAAAGAAATAAATGTATGTATATGTTGCGTTCTTTGCAGGCTTTACGCGCCTAGGCCACGTGCTGCATTGTGTGTTTTTCTGTGCGACGTTGAGATTACTTTTTTCTGTGGAAGTTGGGGTTGTATTGTGAACGGTAAGTTCGTTACGTATGTCTTCACCATAACCTAAATCTTGTTCTATATGTAATTATACGAGTGCTGCGCTCCTATCAGGGAATAGCCATTTGTAGGCCACGTGCTGTGTTAAAGTGCATTTGTGTGTGCTGGAAATATCAGTTTTATTGTGGAAGTTTCGGTTTTATTGTAAATGTTAAGTTTGTAATGCATATGTTGAACGTAACCGGAACCATTTTATTGTGTATTTAATTATTTAAACAAATTTGTGTTTTGTTTGCAATGCACTAGATGATCTGTACTTGTGAGTACTCTGAAACGACAGCAGTACACGGGCGAGGGATTACTGTTCCCCCGTTCCCTGTTAAGCATAGCAGCATTGAAGCCAAAGGAGAAGTATATGAAATTTAAGGAAATAATTTTAAAGTGCCCTTTTGAGTTAGTTATAAAGTTATAAATTGTAACGTGTGTGTTTTTCATATCCTTTCGAGGTTAAGTGTTGTTCTTCAGGAATACAGCTGGTGTGCTGTAGTGTGGCCATTTTGAATTACCTCTTGGGCATGTGGAAGTTTGGTCCTGGTTATTTTAAATGGAAAAAGTTTATTTCCTGCACTCGATAAATTGTAAGTGATGGGGCCAATTAAAAGGAAATGCTATAAACAATTTTGTTTCCTTTACAGTTTGTAATTTCTGAAATGGCCATAGTTTTTCTTGCTTGGGGCACCAAAAAGACTTTCGATGCTGTGCAGTGGGATTGCATGTTCGAATCTCACTGGGTCGATCCGTCTCTTTTGTGAGTGTTGTGTGTTGTCAGGTAGGGGTCACTGCATCGGGCTGATCACTCAACCAGAGGAGTCCTACCAAACGTAGTGTGTCAGAGTATAACAACAGCCTCAGTATTGAGTAGGCCCTGGCCTACTGGGGACTGTTGCACCACAAAAAATAATTATTTTAATATTCTGTGTCCACCTCCATGTTAGCTTGATGTTGATAAAAGTCTGTGAATTATGTTGATAACACTCTTAATTATAGAGGCTTTTGACTAATGGCACTGTGTTATTGTGGTCAATTCCTATGCCAGCACAAGTGGCACTGGGACAGATTTTCCATTCAATACTTTGGTTTGCCTGTATCAGTATAATTCTTTTGGTGCTCAGTACTGCTGTGTTACTGGTACTGTATAGCCTCAGAAACTGTTGGTGTCATTACACAGGACAGTTTAAAAGAAAAGATTGCTTTGGGAGGAAGATATGGGCTAGCATGTGTAATGGCCAGAAATGGACTGTACTTTATAGGAAGAACTGGAGTAAGAATGGTGATGTGAAGTTGCAGGAATCACGTAGTGGGTAGGAAATGTAGGAATCAAAAGGACAGATGTAGAGTGGGTAGTTAGAAAGAATAAATGTGTGTGGTCTAGGGATTCCTGTGGAATGCAAGTGTCTGGTGAAGATCCGTGTGAATGTGAGGTTATTGGTGCAATACATGGAAATGACAGCGGTGTGACGGGAGCTTTATACATGTATATAGTATTTTCATTTCAGTTGGGAGTCTAAAGCAGACAGTGTTAAATGTTTAGGGCTGTCCAAAATAGATAGGTTTAGTCTCCTTCAAGAATGTGTGATTTAATTTTAGAAACTCTTGAACCAAGGAGAGCAAACATGTCAGAAGTGTTGTATTCTTTGTGGGTTTACAGACTTGTTAATGTTCTGTGGCATTTGATAATGCACAGAATGGCACAATAATGTGCACTGTTTACCATGTAGTATCAGACTGACAAAATCAAGGAGGCTGTGATGGGGAAGGTCAGTAGCATGCATGAGAGAGTTCACAAATGTATAAAAGTACTTAGGTCCATAAAATGGATGGTACGAGACTTGTTGGGGAGATGTGATGTTGAATGGATAAAACTGACTTGGGACCAGCTGCAATGTTGATGAACACAAAAGGAACCTTCTTGGAACTTCCTTGACTCACTGAGCAGCTGCTGGCTGTGCAAGAAGGACTGTGCTGTGTGTTGGGTAACATGAAAGGGAGTGGGGATAGCTGAGTGAAATAAGTGACTGAGCTGTGGGCAAAATGACAAAGGAATCACAGTTTGTTTCACGGCAGGGGAATAACATTTTTCTTCTCCCCAGAACACCCATACCAGCCCTCTGAGGCCCACCTAGCCTTCTGTTCAGTTGGTACTTGGGGTAAAGTGGCTGGGCCATGAAGCCAACCACTCATATCTGTCGAGTGCCAGGGTTAAGAATGTGTGGAGTTATACCTCCACCTCCCACTATACATTAATCATGTGGTACTTAATTAAACATAACGACAGCTGTTTGTACATGAAACATTTTCATGTCACAGGGTTGTGTTACTTGGCACAAACTGGTGAGAACAGTAGGCAGTTAATTGTCATGTAAAATGTTGTCTTTCTTGTTGACAGAAGTGACAGAATGCCGTACATAGCGATGGGAAGTGAGAATTTGGTCATTGCCTGTGCATTGCGTCTTCTGGAGACCTGAGTGACTCCAGATAGAAGAATAAGAAGAAGGAAAGGGTGATGAGGAGCCTGCTGCCTTCATCTTCTGCCCTTTGGAAGTAGTTCTACCAGTCTGCATGCTGTAACATGCAAGAAGACAGCAATCATCATGAGAATGTTGGGCTTTGCAAGATGCAGGAAGTTACTGTCTATGAATTGTGTCATCCACAGCGGACTGTTAAGGTACGTGTGTCATGTTAAGTTGTGGCGAATGTTGCTAGCAAACTGAATTGCTGTGTATCATCTGGTTTGTCTTGAATGTAGAAAATGTACAAGTAAGTACATGTGCAAACGTAGGATCGTTACGACTTTGGTGTGAGGTTAATAGGTAGGGTAATTACATTAAGTAACACAATAACACAACTATGTATCTAATTGATGCTTATTAGAAAATGATAAAAAGTACATGTTTTGGCCAACATTGGCCATCATCAGGTTTTATCATCCAAAAAAATTGTATGCTGTTAGAGTGTTTATATAAAGCATGTAGCCATGTATCAATGTTGAGATCTCATCATCAAGGATTTTAAGTTAAACATGGCATATAGCCTGGGTATGGAGCCTAGTGATGTGGGTAGTGAGCAAGTTTGGGGGGGGGGCATTATGTTGTGGGTTGGTGTCCAGTTTTTTTCCCATTGTAAATGCCATTGCGGGTTACCCAACATAATGTCTCTCCTTTGTAGGTAACTGTCGTCAATGGGGTGTTTGCTTCTTGGGTTCGTAGTGTGTCTGCTGTGTGGGTGTAAGTGGGCTGCCAGCTGAGATGATGGTCATTTGCTGTTATACATGCAGGTGTGTGTATCAGATGTCCAGGTTAGCACAACACAAAGGGGTCTTGGCCTCACATTAGATAAGGCAGTTTATAGGTTGGTGGAAGAGTGGTCTATGTCTGCACATATACTGCACATATCCTCTCCAGTGCAGAGCCGTCCATTATTTCCCGAGTGTTCTCCCAGACCTGGAAAAAAAATCGGAAATCTATAATTTACACTCACCATAGAAGTAACTTGGTTCTAACCACATCAGGAACTTCCTGTAGTGGCAGTACTAAAAGTCACAGCAACTCACCATCACACACTGACACAGAACCTGATGGCTCACGGAATTCTCGGACTGGTCCTAGGGTTCATGTGGTACAACAAGATTGTTGAAGACCAGCCAAGACAAAGGTCAAATTTTGGGTGATTTATATAGTGCTGTGCTGCAGCTCAATGAGAAGGAACTGTATATTCAGAGGCCTGGTTCAATCGTACACAAGTGAGTGTGGGATTTGTGGTGGCCAAAGTGTCATTCCACTGTTTGTCTGTACTAATTCACTCATCTGTCACTGACGCCATGTAACGTTAACAACGGATGGCGATGTTTAATAATGCACAAGAACAGTGCATTAGACAAGCTGCCAGTGAATCTTCCGTTGAAGTAACAGATGACCAGCACTTTGTGTAGACTGAAGTTAGACTAAGGATTGAGGGTTCCCTCACCACACCTGATCACTGTAGCAAGTAAAAGTAGCCTGTGCAGTAAATATGTGTGCATGTGAGACCGTATTTATGGGGTAGGCCTGTGTTAGTTGGGAATTCGAAATCAAACCAATTTGAATTTGCATGCTTATTCATTAGCCCTTACTGATGCAGGCAGTGGCTGTGGCTTCTTCTTTCCCAAAATAAGTTAATTTAAAGTCCATTGGACATTTATGATCTGACTGTTGCACATATGCATACAGCCATTTTGTTTGACTGTCACATGTTGATGGGTTTATTTGGACAGTTATTGTGCTTTGTATTTAAACTGTGCAGTAGTATTTCTCTTGGTACTGAATTAGGTACAGTTGTTCCTATGCAGTGTATGAAGGAATGTACAGACAGTTGAGGTATTACTGTATATGTTACTCATACAGTTCAACCTCCTCTTCCCCCCACCCAAGATAAAATTCACTGCACCCATAAGTTGCACAAATGGGTGGACAAAGATATACCTTGAACATAGTGGGGGAAAAAGCCTCTCCCTGCCAGGGATCAGTCTTCACTTATTCTGTGTGTCTTTTTCATTGTCCATTATCCCTGCTTTTTAAATATAAAGTTGTGTTTTCTTTTTTTGATGAAATAAGGTAGAGACTGTTACTCTGTTGGGCCACTTCAGACAAAAAATTTTCGGGTCCTGTAGCATTTAAGACTGTTTCTATCAATGGTCCAACAGAGCAGCATTTGTTAACAGTCAAATGCTAAATGGTTCCATAAAATTCAGGCTTTTTTCTTGACTATCTGTGGAGATACTGGCCTCTGAAGCCTCAGTTTGTTGAATCTGTTACTGCATTATGAGAAAAGTATTTCAGACTGGTTGTGTTGTGATACCAGTTAATCTGTTTTGACAAGCTTTATCAAAGTTAATGTTATCTTCACTGATTGCTTAAATAGCACAGGTTTTTTTGTCATGTCATGTACTGATCAGTCCATAAGTACAGTCTTGTGTCCGGTATTTTGCAACCATAAGATGGGACAAGTGCAAGTGTGAAGTATTTGTTAACCCACTAACAAAGTTGTCACAATTCAGACAATTTGTATCCTCAGAAACCCCACTGTGAAACTCTGGATACAGGGGCAGTTTTTCCATAAGGGCTGCAGTGCTGCACATACCCAGAAATTTTGACAAAAATTAAATATCTGATTACGAGTGTTCATATGCTTGGCCGCTGCAATTCTGATGTTGAATGCTGTCACGATATGCTGAGTCACTTCCTCTAAGATTGATTTCTCTATCCTGCATATTGTATGTCTTGGTGTTTTGAGAGTTATTTTTTCAATTATGAGGAATGGTTTAAAAAAAGTCACACTGTATAGTGACTTTGACAGGTCAGGGGTTTGTCGTATACTGAACAGTGGCTCATCTGCCAGTAGTGTGCAGAATGAAACAGATGTTGTTAAGATCTACGTCCTTTAATTGAAGACTTGCTTATGTGTCGACTGTCTGACAAAATGCTGTGAAAACAATATAGTGTGCTGTGCTGTATATGGGTTGTATTTGCATTCAGTGAAAACTAAGGCTCTGATAACGTGACAGCATGGTGTTGGGTGAGTGGTCCGTGGTGTTTGGAAGGATCGTAGTGACTTCATCTCCAGTGTCTAGTGGTGTGTGTCTAGACCCAGAAGAAGAAGGCACTAGTCACACACCAACAACACACTGTCCTGTCCCTAAGGGCCTGAGCCTAACCACAAGTGCATTCCATAACTTGGATTTACCTTCAGTATATATTTTACCTCCCTTGTCATATTTGTAACAGACAGCAGCACAATGGGCTGTGTTGACACAGTATCTGTAACAGACTGCAGCACTATGGGCTGTGTTTACACAGTATCTGTAACAGAGAACAACACTATGGGCTGTGTTGACAAAGTATCTGTAACAAACAGCAGCACTATGGGCTGTGTTAACACAGTATCTGTAACAGACAACAACACTGTGGGCTGCGTTGACAGTATCTGTAACAGACAGCAGCACTGTGGGCTGTGTTGACACAGTATCTATAACAAACAGCAGCACTATGGGCTGTGTTAACACAGTATCTGTAACAGACAACAACACTGTGGGCTGCGTTGACAGTATCTGTAACAGACAGCAGCACTATGGGCTGTGTTGACACAGTATCTGTAACAGAGAGCAACACTGTGGGCTGTGTTGACACAGTATCTGTAACAGACTGCAGCACTATGGGCTGTGTTGACACAGTATCTGTAACAGACAACAACACTGTGGGCTGCATTGACAGTATCTGTAACAGACAGCAGCACTGTGGGCTGTGTTGACACAGTATCTGTAACAGAGAGCAACACTGTGGGCTGTGTTGACACAGTATCTGTAACAGACAGCATCACTATGGGCTGTATTGATACAGTATCTGTAACTGACAGCAGCACTGTGGGCTGTGTTAATGCAATATCTGTAACAGACAACAACACTATGAGCTGCGTTGACAGTATCTGTAACAGACAGCAGCACTGTGGGCTGTGTTGACACAGTATCTGTAACAGACAACAACACTGTGAGCTGCATTGACACAGTATCTGTAACACACAGCAGCACTGTGGGCTGTGTTGACACAGTATCTGTAAGAAGCACTTGGTGTTCTGTGCTGCATGTACAGGGAAGGCCAAAAGTTGTGATCAGATAGTTCATGAAAAGAGGTTCGTCATTATCGAAAAACTCAGATGATATCCATTGTGATGATAAGGCCTTTGGTTACTCGGAAGTGTGGGTGAGACATCTGGTAGATGTGGGTTGGGTGGTGCATGATACGCTGTGGCTGTGATTCCCAATTTTAAGGGGGTGGCTTTTGATGAGCATGCTACTGCAGGCATGTTGTACAGCAGTAAGAGTGCATTTTATTGTGTTTGGTTTGTCGTAGCCTTTTTAATGATACACGTAGGTGGAAGTCTGTTCACTGTCTAGAATTATCTTGTGAGTGTTGCTTTGCCCTTTCTCATCAGCCAGCACACACAAATCAGGATGCTTCTATATGGTGAATGGGCTTGTGTGTATGAAAAGTATCAGAATACACTGAAACATAAGAGCAGAATACACTGAAACATAAGAGCAAGTTGCTGATACTGTTACAAAACATGCTGACACCAGCACACATGTGACAGGGGAATCCATGAAAGACTGGGGAGCGTAGCCTCAGCATGTCGTGTGACATTCCCCCCCCCCCCCCCCC
>Ga0123352_10011019_pt1 | contig 14225 bp, 9 predicted proteins | sample TergutLab28metaG_FD_89700 | JGI IMG/M metagenome (GOLD analysis project Ga0123352, IMG submission 89700) | Labiotermes labralis P1 segment gut microbial communities from Petit-Saut dam, French Guiana - Lab288 P1 | ecosystem: Host-associated > Arthropoda: Insects > Digestive system > Gut ... | reverse complement strand
TTTTTTTTATTTTTCCTTGTTTTTTCTTGCCCATGTTTTTTTTCCTTATAATTAAGTTGTTAATTTTCAGGTTTTTTTGGGGGGGGGGGGGCTTGAGAAGTCTTTTTCCTTCTGGTATGAAACAGTACAACAGTACAACCTAAGGAAATGAAAGTGTTTTATGTGTTCTATAATATTGTTATTTATTACAATTTTACTTCTCACTGGATCTCTTCATTTAAAAGCCATTGTTTTCATTTTCCTTTTTGAAATTTTTAGTTCATATTTGGAGGTAACTGTCTCCAGTTCTTGTATAGAGATTTGTAGTGCATCTTCTGAATCCACCAATATAACTTGGTTGTCCACAAATAAAGTGTCATGTTCTTATTTCTTGAAATTTTTATTCCTTTATCTCTTCTTTCCATTCTGTAATAATATGACATATATGTTAATGTCAGTGAAAGGGGGCAACCATGTCAAGCTTTCTTATTAATTTTTGTTGATTGTGTCAATGTGGTATCTAGTTTTATTTTTATGTTGTTTTCATATAGTTTTTTAATTGCCGTAAGTAAGGGATTAGGATTTTTTCTGGCTTGTGAAATGCTAAGTAGCATTGGTCTTATCTCAATAAAAGCCTTTTCATAGTCCAGAAAAAAGGAAATGTGTTTCTAAACACCTTTAAAGTAAAAGCTAATCAATGCAAGAATGTCCTTTCCTAAAGCCACATTTGATTTCATCGAAAAAAGTTCATGAATGTCTTTAATTTTTTATTTAGTATTTTAGTGTAAATTTTGTAGCAAGAAATTAGTAAGTGTTTCACACAGTGTGTTACACAGAGATCTTAAGCTTAATGATCAGAGAGCCCATTAATCAAACAAAATGCCTGGACTGAATTTATTCTGCTGTAATAAAAAAAAAAAGTCAGTAGCTGAGCTGGAGTCTTTGGTCATCCTAGTAGGAAAGTCAATTATGTGTATATGAAACAAGTTTAAGATTGCCAAAGTTGTTAGTTGTTGAGCAGAACTAAAAACTATGGAAAAAATTTACATTGAAGTCACCACAAATAATAAATTCTAATTTTGGTTTTTGTAAGTATTTTAATATTAAATCAAGTGGTACAGCAAATTCACCAAAATTTCCACAAGGAGATCTGTATATGCATAATAATATAATAAGGTGATTACTATTTTGATTTGGACAGCACAAACATCAGTTACTTTTTTAATACAATATTGTGATAGGTCAATCATACTGCAGTCTAGTTTTGACTTAATGTACATATATACATCTCCACCAGAGTAAGAGTTATGTGTTAACCTAGAAGCTACATAATAGTTATTAGGTTGAATCATTAAAAGATTATGATCTATGAAATAATGCTCTGATAAACATATAAAAAGAGGTTTTAGATCACAGCTGTCTAATATGCAAATTAATCATCCACTTTATGCTTAATGGTATGATTTACCATACATATCATTCCTACTTATTACTGCAACTCTCTTTTATTTGTTTGATGTTCTAAAAACTGTTATGTCAGGATACGATGTGACCATTTGGTTATTATCACTTCCCTTGTTTGTGTTTTCTAATATTTGGGTAGTCATTCCCTCTTTTAAATCCTTTTTCCACTCCAAACTGATAGGGATTTCTGCTTCTCTTCCCCCCCTTCGGTAATATATAGTTTTGAGACACTACTTTTTTAGAAAGAATTTATTTCCTTTACCCATTTAGATGTAGTCTGCAAAGAGTAAAACATTCCCTGTTAGTGTCAATTTCCAAAGCTGCGGTGTGTTTGAAAGTTTTACGTATTTCATTCATTTTCTAATCTAATGTTTATTGCTTACACAAGAGAACTCCATCAAATCATGTGGATGGGGAACACTTAGTAAAATGATATTAGTGTGACTACTGTCTTTGACAAAGTCTGTGATATATTTTAAGACCATCTAGGTGTTACCCACAACATTGGCAACATCACAAAAAAAATTGCATCACTTTTCATTAAATTCACTATGTCTTGCCTTGCAGAATGCACCCCAACATGTCAACACCAGTTCCTAAAATAAATCAAGGTAAAGTACGACTCAACGATCTTCCCTACAAGATCTTTGACACTCTTTTGAAAGCCCAGCAACCATAAACCCCCACCCAACCCCGGTCCTGAGACAGCCACATGTATCCATCACCCCAACACAGACCACTACCGAAGTCAACGCATATACCACCATGTAACGTCCACACAACAGAAGCCAGTCTGCACACGCTAAAACCTAACAAAAACCATATAAAGACAAGAGTGCAACGACAGCATAGAGTTTAACAGTGATCTCCATATAACAACAAAAAGTCTGTGCCAGTTAATCAGTGATTCCCACATACAACACATAACTGTGTTAGTGCCGAAGCTGAACCCATCACCACAGCGACAGACAGGACACCGACTCTACAGAGATCTCCGGGTACAATACACGAACGTGCCAGTGCAACATGAAGTGTCCAACACCAAAGCAAAACTAGAACCAGCTACAAGACATTTATCTCCAATGCCACACATAAGTACTGCTCAGTGCACCCAGATAGAGATCTAAACACACCTTATGGTCCCCATTACATATAGTTTTATCTCTCTCACAGATGTGACGCATTCAGACCAGCTATTTGCCATCCGGACCCCCCCTCCGCCAACACCAACAATGACAGAGCCCAAGGGAGATGACCCCCACCTAGGATACCGCTGTACCTGCTCGTACACAGTTTATATTTCATATATAATTTCCGGCCAGATGGTGAGATCTCAACATCCGCCACAATATATTTGGTCTCATAGAAATTTGCAACCTGATAATGGCCAAGTAGGCTGAAACATGTCATTCATTAACATCTAATAAAACTAGTTGTGTTTCGACGTACTTTACCTTGATTTATTTCATTTTACTAACACAATGGGGTTGCCTCAACTACAGATTGTAAGTACCAGTTCCTGGTTTAACCAGACTGTGAAGTTTATTATTTACATTAGTTTTTTCGCTCTCATTGTACCTCCTCTGGAATGACTAACATATCACATATCATTTATTTCCCTTCTGTAAATCCAAACAGGATCACATAATCCATATGGATATGGAAATCGTTATATTTGTTGGGATTAAGGGGTGACACCAACACAAGTGTGTACAACAATCACATGGTTATTTAGTATAATAAATATAATAAAATAGGACAATACAAATTGTTTAATGTAATAATATATATTAAGGATACAAATAAAAATTAAAAGTAAAAATAAAAATAAAAATAGTGGGGTAAGTTAGAAACAATTAGAGGTACTCTTTAAGTAGGAAATTTTCCTTTGTTACAGATAGTGGTTGGAAATGTACTAACATATTTGTAATACATACTTGTAAGTAAAGAGGAGGAACATGTGTCCGAAAGCCCTCGTGTCAATTCAGATCATGTGTCATAATTTAACTTCGGAGTTCAAAATATTCATCCAGGGAATAAAGGAATTTTAATGTAAGTATTTTTGTACCAATGCTTTAAATTTTTTTGTATTATCAGACTCTGCTTTTATGTAAAAGGGAAGCATGTTAAACACCTTAACACCCATATGGTGTACTCCCTTCTGGTATTTTGTCACATTTACAGAGGGTTGGTGTAAGTTTTCATGCTGTCTAGTGTTAATTTGATGTATTTCAAAATTTACCTGGAATTGGTTCTTGTTTCTTATCATGAACAATAGAAGGGAAAGAATATATTGAGAAGGGAGGGGTAAGATTTCCAAGTTAAGAAACAATTTTTTGCATGAGTCCGTACTTCTGCAGCCCATCATAATTCTGATAATCTTCTTTTGTAACCTGAAAATCCTAACACTGTCTGGGGAGTTCCCCCAGAATATTAAACCATACGTCATTATAGGGTGAAAGTAGGAATAGTAAATCACTTTCAAAGTATTTGTTACAAATGGTTTAACTAACCTCAACATAACAAGCTGAGCTTAAATTATTCTTAATACTTTCAATGTGTGTTTTCCAGGAAAGATTATTGATATATAGTCCTAGAAATTTTGTTCCATTTGCTATACTTATATGTTCATCTTCATATTTAATTTCTGTACCTGAGGTGCATTTACTTGCATTATTAAATTGAATAAAATGGGTTTTGTCAAAATTCAAAAATAGCAAATTTGATTTGAACCACTTATTTAGTTGTGCAAACCTATATTAAGATTGCTCTGTTACTGGTTACTGTTGGGGCTTGTTATTAAGATACTGGTATCATCAGCAAATAAGATGGGAAGGGCTTTATGTTTAACAGCCTTAGGTAAGTCATTAGTGTATAATAGGAATAGCAAAGGGCCTAAAATTGAGCCCTTGCAGCACCCCACATTTTATTTTGGTCCATTTTGAAACTGTTTGAGTTAAAAAGTGAGTTAGTAATGAGAACTCTTTAACGTCTATTCTGAAGATAAGATTTAAGTAAATATTTAGCCTTGCCGCTTATTCCATAATAGGATAGTTTTGACAGTAAAATATGATTAACTGAGTCAAAAGCTTTCTGTAAATCACAAAAAATGCTACCTGCCAATGTTTTATAAGGATTTTAATATTTCATTTGTAAACTTAAAAATGGCATCTTCAGTTGCTGTGCCTTTTCTAAAGCCAAACTAGTTTCCGACTAGTAAGTTATTAGTATTTAAGTGTTCAGTTACTCTAATATATAATGCTTTTTCAAAAACCTTCGAGAAGGAAGTCAATAGAGATATGGGCCTGTATTTAGTTGGGTTCATTTTGTTTCCTTTCTTGTATATTGGTTTTACAATTGAAAACTTCCTGTGGTCAGGAAAGATTCCTGACAAGATGGACTTGTTACAGATGTGAGTTAGTGGTGAGCATATGTCAGTAGCACTAACTTCTAAAAGTTTGTCAGAAATTTCATCAAAACCATGTGAGTTTTTTGTTTTTAATGCTTTAATTACAGAACTAATTTCCTTAGTTGAAAATGTCTTAATAAACAAAGGTGTGGTTGGATGAGCATAATTTTGTTCTAAATAATATTGGGTTGTAAAAACCTTTGCATTATTATTTTTATAATTTACTTTATTCATATTTAAATTGTCAACTATGGACGAGAAATAGTCATTGAAGGCATCAGCTATATTGTATGGGTCTTTTAAGTGTTTACTGTCTATCATTAATTCTTGTATGTCGATGTGGGAATAATGATTATTAGTTAGCTTCTTAATGATTTCCCAAGTTGCTTTATGTTTCTTGTTTGATTTTTTTATTTTTGTGTCATAATATAATTTTTTTGCCTCCTTAAGTACTTTGAGTAATATTTTACAGTATACTTGGTAGTGTCTTTTTAATTTCTCATCATTGCTATTTCTGCTTATAAGATACAATTCTCTTGTGTCTACATGATGTTTTAATGCCCAATGTCATCCAATTATTGTCACTGTTATTATGGTTAGTTACTTTTTTTAGGGGGAAGCTGGAATAGAAGATCCTCAAGTAGGTATATAGAAAGGAATTAAACCTAGCATTTACATCTTCACTGTTAAAGATGGAATCCCACGATTCGCAGCTTAGTTTATCAATAAAATCAGAAATTGTGTACTTATTAATTTTTCTAACAGTTTTTGACCCTTGAGTTGGTACGTAGGAATAGTGTGCTAATAGTTGATAGTTGGGCGTCATGGTCACACACTCCGTTTATAATGGGAGTTATTGTGTAACCTTCAAATTGAGATACATAAATAAAAATGTTATCTATTGCAGTAGCAGAGGTATTTTGTATTCTCGTCGAGAAATTAATAATGCTGGTCAAGTTATAGGACAGTAATAAATTGTCCAGTTGGCTTTTGTTTCCACTCTCATTAAGTTAGTTAATGTTTATGTCCCCATAGATAATGAAGTGTAGCCGAGGTTTATATAGGGATCGTAGAATTGTGTTGAGCTGGAGTAAAAAAGAGCTAAATTTACCAGAAGGGCCTCTGTAGAGTGTTAATATACATATATTCTGGGTGCCAAATGAGAGCTTTAAAGCACATATTTCTATATATTGATCTTTACAATGTTGCGCAATATCGATACTGGTAAAACCTAGACTATTATGGACAAAAATAGGAACACCACCTTTTACACATTGCTGTCTGCAGTAGTGATCTCTTATCAGAATTGTTGCTGTTTGTGAATATTGATGATTATAGTAGCATGCCTATTGTTTCCTTTTAGATCTCAGAAGAGTTACAGTTGTGGAACTTTGAGATGAGTGAGAAACTTCTTGCCTTGTCGGGCTGTGTTATGCCACAGGAAATGATCATTCTGGGCTCCCAGTGCAAAATTGATGCTGGCAACACAGGCATTTGAACCAAAGAAATGAGCTGTGAGTAATTTTGCATGATTTTAATGAGTTATTCATATGCAGTTAAAATTTTTATGTGCCTCTTACAAAAGAACTTTCAAAGCCACCTGTTAGCACTTCTGTGCCTGTTTGTCTGTCTGTCGTCTGTCTACATGTAGATTCAATTTTGTGATGTATCCTTGATTGTGGTCTAATTCAGATCATTTTAAGATTCTGATTATGTATGAGGCCAGTTTTGTGTGTGTGTGAGTGTATTTTAAGACATGATGAACTGTGCTATATGCTACATATATGTGTATTGTTGTGTTTATGATTCATTGACATTAAATCAGTCGGAGTAGAACTTCCACATATTTCATTTTCCATCCTTTGTCAGAGTTTTATGAAACTGAATGTTCAGCATTTACATTCGGGTATGTGTGAGTGTTATTCACTATTCTTCACATTCAAAGCATATTTCCTAAGTACTTCATTGCACTGATATACCTTTGGAGTCCTTTTACAGATCTTCTTTACGTCTATGGCACAACAAATTGTAGGTTTTATATAATTTATACATCACATAATCTTTATACTCTTAGTCTTCTTATTGGTTTTAAGTGAAGAACTTAGCTTTGACTCTCTGCTTACTTTCCTACCACATTGCAGCCAGTTTAATGTTTGTAATTATACTTTCATATCCGAGTGCTGCAGATTGCTCATTTTAGTGATGCATTCCTAAATCTGAAGAATAATATAATCAAGAAATGTGACGAGTTTTTTGGTGAATATATGATGGCAAAAGAGACCATAAACATGGATTTTAAGCATTCCTTTAATGAGAGTGCTCTGAGTCTTACAGTTGAGGATTTAGTCCATAGGTTTAGGAAGAGCATGGTGAGGTATGTTGTAGCCATAATTTTTCTGTCTTACTGTGGTTAACAAGGAAGCTTTTGCTGAAAGTCAGACTTGGATTTGTATTATCTGTGTATCAGAAAACTGTTTATAACCGACATGCAATCATGTTATAGTTCATCCAATGCTAATATCACAAGAAATGGATTCTTGGGTAGTGATTGTGCCAAGACAGCTAAGACATGGTGTCACACAACTTGTGTCATTGTTGCGCAGAGTTGCATACGGTATGGAGTTGTGTCTGGCAGCTCCAGCTTACCAGGAACTGCCTGACAACCATATATCAAGTTATGTGGAAGGCATTGCAAAGGCATTGCTGACATGCAACCCCAGACTTATTCTAGCTGTTCTTCCAAACAGCGAGATCTGTACAGGTGTGTTTAGAAAGACTGATTGATTTAAACTAACTGAGACAGTGAGTTTTGGGAAATAAATATGAGTTGTGTAGTGACAGTGCCATCAAGAAGATGTGTTGTATGGAGTACCCAGTTCCCACACAGCTGATTCTTCACAAAAGTCTAATCATTGAAAACGTCAGGTCTATTGCAACAAAAGTTGGTATTCAAATCAACTGCAAGGTTGGAGGAGCACCCTGGACAATTGACATTCCAGTACAGATGAGTTTATACTTCAGAAAGATAACATAGTCACATCTGTCTTCATGTGATTATATTAACCATACTTCTGTACCTCGTGTTGTATGGTGGTTGTCATTGCTGTGGTCTATGATTGTTGTGGGCTGTGTTTACTGGGCATTGGTAGGAATCAGTATTCAAGATACAAATACCTGCATGGACAAATGCTAGTGAAGGTACAGCTGATGGCTAATGTATGGACCCACTGCATGTATGAGACATTTTCAGTGTTTGAGCATACTATACTTCAAAATAACAAATTTTAACTTTGGCAGTGGTGAGGCATGAGGAAGACATAAAAAGATCTGCACTGAATTTATCCAGTCTCAGATGTAATTACAGTCTGTCTTACCTTCTGCAAATACATACGTTCTGGAATTGATGTGTGTGTGTGTGTGTGTGTGGGGGGGGAGTGCAAGGTCTGTCATTTTTAAATGCATGTATTCATATTTTCTTATCATGTTATCAAATTGGCATTATATTATGGAACATGTGGAAGTAGTCAAGATGTTATAAAATATTTTCCAAGTGAACTCTTTAAGAAAAACTTGTTATACTTTCTAGCCAAAAATATGGTACTGTATTTTATACCTACCCATTGATCTCTTTAAACTACATTCCTGCATCAACCATCTATGTGCCATGGATTTGATCCGGGTGGTTTTAATTGTCATCATCATCGTTATTGTCATCATATCATCATTTTTATCATCATTATCAGCAGCAGCACCACTACCACTACCCCCACCACCACCACCACCATCATCATCATCATCATGATCCTAAACATAATCAAGGCTTAGAGGTCTTGTCCAATGGCTTTACAAGCTGAAAGCATGTGGTTAAGTTGTGCATTAATGATTTTACATGGTTATGATACAAAAATTAAGTTCAATTTGAGAATAAGTGATGCCTGTGTGGATGCTTAGAGCAGGCATATTTTCACTTATGTTCATTTCTAATTTAGTGACTCCACTTGTTCATTATATGTATTACAGTGCAGTGCCTACTGTATGTCCCATAGGGTTTGATAGTGGTGGGGTTTGATATATACCATGATCCTTTACGATGGTTAAGATCAGTTGCAGGATTAGTGGCCTCTTTGGACAAACACATGAGTTGGTATTTCTTGGCAGTAGGCCATCACAGCACAGGCAAGGAACTTAGCAACAGTATATCCCTTAACACATGCAGTGAGTACAGAACTCCAAGAAGGAATTTATGAACATGACTGCTTGCATGCCCTTAGTTTTGTATGTGAAGTGGCTGTTCCATTTGATGTATACAAGTTTAGACACAATACCTTTGCTGTGAAGAATGTGTATTGAATGACATGATGCTGGTAAGGGTGAGAAGTATTAATATGACTGCAATTTGTACCCAATCTCCTGTTTAAGTGACATTGCTATTAAGTACCAAGAATGCATGGAATTTTAGAGTACCATGCTGTCTGCACACTTTGTATATGGTGCATTGGCATGGGAATAACTTAACCTAGAATTTTCCCTTACTACTGCTAACTATATTAAAGTAGCATGGCATCACTTGTAGTTACAAAATTTTGATTATTAGAATTGCTGTATTTCATAGCCATATAAAAGTATTAGTTTATCTTAAGTATTGTTCCAGTATATATGTTGTGGTTGCTGCAGGAATCACTGTTGCTACAGTTGCCTATTTAATGAGGAGAATAAGCTTATGGTGTTATCATGTCTGTATGTCCATCACTTCTGTATGTTTTCTAATAATTTTTGAACCATTGTAATCCATTAGCAGGAATGTTGAAGTACATATTTTGCTAAATGAGCCTACCCTGCTTTTCTACTCTTTGCTTTCTTGCAGCTGATGATACCAACTTGAAAGCTGTGCAAATGCCTGAGGTGTAAGTGATGTTAATGCTGTTGCCATTGTAGAAATGTAATATCTGGAATATGCAAGTTTTGTGAAGTATTTTTTTTATGGAATGTAAACAACAGACATGATAGCCATACAAAAAATCTGTATCTAGCTTGTGGTTTGGTAGTGATAATTGGTGAACATTTGCTACTAGCCATGTTATATTTTGCATGAAGACGACAATGTATGTACTTGACAAACTATGAATGAAATTATTTTATATATGGTGAGAGGTATGGTAGTGGTAACAGCATGAAATTTCAATATTACATCTGGCATATTTGTTGCAGTCTGTCGTAGTGGAAATTGTTCACAGAACTGGATCACTGAATAGTACAGTTACTAATTAGTAGTAGCTGATAACCTGATCATGTAAACTGGACCATTCCAAAGGAAGTATACATTGTAAGTTCTTCCTGGAACTGTTTGTTATTCTTTGACGGTACACAAAATTTTTCAAATAATATATTTTTATATGGTATCCAAGAAAGAGCATATATAGTCATGTTTTAATATTCTTGTCTACTTCTTTTTTAAAATCTACTCTGACACACTGGCATTGTTTGCAGCAATAGTATTATTGCCCTCTGAAAAATTGACTGAAAGCAGTTCACATTTCCAACACCAGGTTTTCTTCTAGGATCATCATCGACTATTGAAAGAATGGAGAAACCAGTTTTGACAATGTACTGCTTATTGCTCACAGTTATCACTGTGTTTTTATATTTTTTTATTTCATGCCACAGTGACTGTTACTTGCAGTTTTTCTCAGGTGGTTTCTTTGCAGAGTCTTACAAATTTAGCCAATTCTGCTTTCTTGCACTTTCCTTTGTATTTCTGTTCATCTTTCATTTGATATTACTTATCCTTGGCAGTTTAAAGTGCATTGTTCAGTAGCGTAAAATAATCACTATGTAACTTTTGTAAGTACTAGAACAAAAACCAAAGCCTTTTATTGCATTAGAATCAACACATAAATGTTTCAGCCTGTGCAAGATCACCATTAGTGTTGCTGCCAGTGCATTTATTAGTTTCATATCAGTGTCAGTATGAATATGTCTGTCGTGTACATTAAAACTATTGAAAAATAATCTGATTCAAAATTAGCATTGGCACTTTTAGTGTCACCAGCCACATGTTGTTAAGCTGCTCTCATCTGTATCTGTACTTGTTTAATAGTCAAAGTTCCAGTGCAATGGTATAACCAGCTAAAGAAGGCCTAGTTCAAGTGGAGTGCTGATGCAAACAATATGGAAGTGTATTACTGCATGTGTGTCAAAGGTTTGATGTAGCATGGAACTAGAACTTCTAAACTCAGCAGTGTTTACCAGTTAAGTCTGTGATTTGAAGGACTGTAGTTCTAAAATGAGTTGCTACAGAAATCTGTCACTTAATTTTAAGCTCATGGTTCCGTGCATCATAATTCAATGTTAATGAAATCCAACTAGATGCAACAGTATGCAGATATTTATTTACTGCAAAGTCACTCTACGTTTCAGGTGTCACAGCACCGATCATCAGGAGTACTAAAAACTGTAACCGCAGCCTCCGGTACAGGTCATAATATCAGTACAGCTACTTCCCTCCAACATGATCAGGCCACGTTGGAGGGAAGTAGCTGTACCGATATTATGACCTCTACCGGAGGCTGCGGTTACAGTTTTAGTACTCCTGATGATGGTTGCTGTGACACCCGAAACATGTAGAGTGACTTTGCAGTAAATAAATATCTGCATACTGTTGCATCTAGTTGGATTTTTATTAACATCTGTCACTTAATGTTCCAAGCTAATTTTACCTGTCATCAAATTACTACAACAAAGACAGGGATACATTATTAGCTACTGTGTTTTTCATCTTGAAGTGTAAGGGCTTAAAATTGTGAATGGGTTATCTAAGCAAGCTGGTAGATCCAACTCAGATAATGGACTGTGATAGACCAATAACAGCAGTGTGTGGAAATGCAGTGGGGGGGTTACAGGGGAGTTAGGCTTCCCATTGATGGAGGCACATGCTAGCAGCAGTCCATGGCAGTAATATAATATAGACATCACTCCATAGAATTTAACTATTAAATCATATTATATAGTTGTATGTAGCCTACTGTGTGTGTGTTTTTACATATTAAGGTACTATGTGTGCACAGACCCTTCACTCTTATCCTCATTATTTACACCCAGAGACAGTTTTGAGGTCAGAAGAGGGCTGGTGTCTTTTGAACAGTGCTTTTATGTTCAATGTATGTTTTATTTGGTGGCAGCAGTAAGCTAGCTAAGAGTTAGTTTTGCAAGCTAATAATTGGCTGCATGACCCCATGTCATTGATAGGGGGTTGAAAGTGCAGTGGACACAGTATCTGTGTTCAGAGGCATATGGGCAGCCCTGTAACATACCTAGTATTGCCTGTGGTTGAGATAAGACTGTACAGTGTTACAGCAGTGATATCAGCTAATAGAAGCATTGATAGCAAGAATGATGTGACCATGAAAGTGGAAACGTCTGTTACAAAAAATGTTGTGTTAACAGATGTGCAATAAAAGTTGGTTGGTTCTAGAAACAGTGTTTATTAAGACTCAGTTCTTCTAGAATGCGTCTCTGTAACACTGGGTCAGTGAAATTACCGAAGATCTTCTTTCTTTTATCTTCATAGTTGCACCATGAATGTTGATAGTATTAAGTCCTTTATTTGTCCAACTAATGCACACAAATTATTATACAATTGTTAAACAGTTAAAATCATTTAAGATTATAATAGTTGCTCCAACATGTTTCAGTTTACATAAACCATCATCAGGGACCTCTCAGCTTGTGCTTCGCTAAAGTTACAATGTTGACTTCGGTTACATATCGTTATTTGAAGTTATCGGTATTGTGGCTGCATATGCGGCCACATTACCGGTAACTTAAAATTACGATATGTGTGTTGCATGTTATTATGTCAGTGGTCTCAACTCGACATTTCTTACTTTCCAGATGGTTCCATTGTACAAATATTTTCTGCAGATTTTCTTACTAGTTTCATGGACTCCTTTTTAAAGAATTTCAAAGTAATTTTTTGCATATACTTTAGACCTTGCTTCTCTGCTGCTTGAATTTCTCTATAATTTCCATTCTCATTTCTCATATTTTGATGCACTGGTGTTTGTGACACAGGTACTGCATGTCGGATGCTTACAAACAGTGTCCACTTCTGCTTCTTGTTTTATGTAACATTGTCAATATGTAATGTTGAAAGTATGATAAGTGGTGATTGATTAATTGGAAAGGTTTTTGAAGGAGGTTCTCATGTAACTGTGTCAGTATTAGTCTGAAGAGATTGAGAAGAACCACAAAAAACGTTGGTCAGAGTAACAAGTGTTCCAGTTGAGATGTAAATCACATGTTTCCCATATGCAAGTCCAGAAATTTACCACTATGCCAACCTTCTTGGTCCTCTTCTGCTGTTGAAGTGATGTGGACTCTCAGGAAGAGCCTGAAGTGAATGTCCATTAACACATTGCCGTTGGGCTGGTCTTTAATTAAATACCCCCTGGTGACCGGACATTTTAAATGCTTTTAATGTTCATTCCCATAATATTTTGCAGGCTTATCATTCTAAAGTAAGGTTCAAGAGTGGTCTGTCTGCTTGTAACTTGAGGTGCAAACATCCTGCATGTAGCTGACGATGACCTTGAAGTGATCAGTGTGTCAGACCAGCTCAAAAACGTGCGTGTTGGACGTTGTGTAAGAAAACGCAGAAATGCGGGGCCCATTAACAACGCATGGGTGAGCAATCACGCATATCTGCGTGAGCCGACGGCAATGTGTCAACGTTACTGTGACATACATAATGTTCCAGCACTTTGTTCTTGAAACTACTTCCACTTTTGATGGAATGTATACAAGTTGTGTGTGTGTGTGTGTGTGTGTGTGTGTGTGTATGTATGTGTGTGTGTATGTGTATTTTTTTTTGTATATACATTTATTTACCAGCATGCTCCATTACTGTTGAGTAATACTACATGCATTGTTCTCAATTTTACATACTATGATCTATCTTGTCTATAAACATTTTAGAACATCTACTGACTACTTTTGCTCTGTTCTTCATTCCAGCTTATATTGTCTATGTATTCTTTGAATTTTTTATGGTACTTTACTCCTATTTTATTACAGCTCATTGGCCAATTTTCTGTCCTTGTCACTACTGCTTTTAGTTTTTCCCTTTCCTTCTCTAGGAGAGGGCAGTCAAATATAATGTGTTGCACCGTTTGCAGACCTTTTCTGCAAGGACACGTTGGGTCGTCTATTATTTTGTACTTGTGTAAGTAAGCTTTATGTTACCATGTCTTGTTACTATGGCTGTAAAGTTTGGTGTTGCGTTTAGTCTCAATTTTAGCCTATCCTCTATTTTGGGAAAGAATGCTTTTGTTATTGCACCTTTTGTTGTTTCTGTCCATTCTCTTTGCCACCACTT
>Ga0123352_10011018_pt1 | contig 14225 bp, 6 predicted proteins | sample TergutLab28metaG_FD_89700 | JGI IMG/M metagenome (GOLD analysis project Ga0123352, IMG submission 89700) | Labiotermes labralis P1 segment gut microbial communities from Petit-Saut dam, French Guiana - Lab288 P1 | ecosystem: Host-associated > Arthropoda: Insects > Digestive system > Gut ... | reverse complement strand
TAACAACAAATTTCCAGTTGATGAAGAATATGAAATAATCTTTGATTACAGCTTCTTAGTAGCACACAAAGAAAAAAGCACACAGCCAAATCTACCTCCAGAAGGTGAGCAGCTGTTAACACAAGACAATGAAACTGGTTCCAGGAATGTTCAGTCTCCTGAAAAGCTGAAACCTGAAATGGATTTTCTATTCTACATGAGTCAATCAAACGAACACAGGAAACTTATGCAACATCCTATAATTATGAGTTTTCATCACATGAAGTGGCAATGTGTGAAGTTCTCATGTTATTCTCTACAGACTTTAGCCTTTTTTATATTATAAATGATTGTACATAAGTTAAGAGAGGAACACAATTTCAGAAACAAGAATATACAATAAAAAACTGCCATAAAAGTATAAAAATTGAAAATATTTTTAAAACCTTAGTTTGCAGAAGGAAAATCCAGAAAACTTACAAATATCCAATTACAACCTAGGTTGGACAACAGTGTCACAAATTTTGATGTTTTCCTGACCGTGCATATGAGTATATTTCTCATGCCTCTACATGTTTCGAGCACCATGTGATCATCATCAGGAGGTGTAATACAATTTTTACATCCTGATGATGAGCACAGGTGCTCGAAACATGTAGATGAATGAAATAAACTTACTGTAAAACAAAAATTTTGTGCATCAAGTTGGTTAATTACTAAGATAAAAACAGTGTCACAGTTAGATCTAAAACTGGTTTGCTGGTTTGTAGATTTTTTATCATAGTGCAGACATACATAGTGCTTGCAAAAATGTTACACAGAATATCAAAAACCCCGGTAAACAGAATATGGGCTATCATGAAAGAGGCAGCATAAATTGTGGTGTGATGAAGAATGATAAAATTTGCAGAAAAAGGAAGAAAATTACAACAATAACAGGATCCAAGCTATACTCATGTAGAGAATGGGTGCACCACAATGGGTCAGAGAAAACAGAGAAGTAACTTCAGAATCAACAGCAATATATATTAAACAATTTACAGTATCCAAAGCATACAAAATTATTTTAAATTCAGTTAAAAAACACCTTCATGGCATCTACTGATTAATCCACAAGAAAACAGAACAAAACACAGACCTTAAATGCCCATAGATGTAGCCCTCGGAAGGAGCCAACAGCCGACAGGCTGCCTCTCAGACAAACAAAATTTCAAACACCAAAGCCGAGAAGGAATTTAGATCCAACTCACAGACTTGTCAATCGACCACAACCTGGTTTGCTCACCCCAACGCAAACCACACACAGGCAGAAGGGTTCTAGTTTCAAGGGGAATTAAGGGTGGGGGATGAGGTTCTCACTGCAGGCAGGAGTTCGAATGAGTCATACAGCTCATGGCAAAATGTATGTTGTGAATATGTTGTGAAACTAGCCAACACAACAGGAACAATGAAGAAAAAACATTTGCTAAACATTAAACAGCTACAAAAACACAGGAAAGAAAAACAATATTAGAGTCATGCATACAGGCACATATATATTGAAAAAGACATACTAAAGGATAAGAAAGGTAACCTGCTTACAAATACCCATAGTATTTTGTGTACATCAAAGAATCATTCCTGTCAGTTATACAAATTGCATGGAATTAATAATGTTACATAGACTAAATTCTTACAGCTTAGCCACTAGCATAGGTGTGACTATGTGGTGTGCCTGGTGTCAAAATTGGTACTTCATGTTTAAGTAGAGTTTGTTGTTAATTTAAAGTGGGTTTGTTTAAGTTTCACTATCGTTAATTTGTTTTGTGAATGAAAATAATGTCCATATGGTAGTATACAATAAATATTTTTAAAAAAAGTTCCCTTTTGCAAACCATAACAAACTGTGCAGTGCACAGTTTTGGCCACTAGAACCCAACACCACATACATTAAGTATGAGATGGCTATTGAAACGTTAAAAAGATATTAATCAAAAAGAACTGACCAAATAGCAGCAAAATTTGTTTAGGCAGGAGGTGCAACAGGTGATTGTAAGAGCCATAAACTGATTAATTCTACTGAAAATAAAATAGAAATGCGCCCCACAGCAGAAGGCCAATTATTGAACCTATCCATCAGGGTGAAAAAAAAAACACTTCACTGATTATAAAGACACATCACCAATATCAATGACACTCGATGTTTTATCCAACATTCTTCTTTCAGCATTAACTATGTACATAAACAAATTTACTGGGTATCATTAATGTGGCCTGCAACATAGCAGATCACTTATAATTCATTCTGAATTTGCCAAGTACTAGAGACGAACTGCTATAAAATATGCAAGTACCTCTCCTATGAAAAACTCATAACATAATTTGTCCTGGTTGTTACCAATCAAGACATATTTTGTGATAGTACAGTCACACACAACTCTACAATCAGTCAGGCCTCATTCATTATATTGCGGTGTTGTGTGTGTGACTGTACTGTCACAAAATACTCATTATTCATAAACTAACAGACACCCAAAGATTCAGTAATGAGGGAAGGTAGAATAATATTCTCACTGAATTTGGTGTAACTATCAAACTAGTTAATTACAATGTGGTTACAGGTAACCAATAGTAAAGTCTGGAAATGCAAAGATCTGTCTCACACATTTCTCAAACAGAATTACTTCAACAAGGAATGCTTACTACCAATACTTTTCAAATTTCATTTAGAATGTGTCAATAGGAACATTCTTCCAAACCAGGAAAACCTGAAACCAAACTGGATATATCAGTGTCAGTTCTATGCCCATAATATCACTTTACTGGACACAAAAATGCATACAACAAAGAAAAGCACAGAAGCTTTAGTAGTCACTAGTAAGGAGACTGGTCTAGAAAAAATTCTCATGAACAGAATGCATAACAAAACTGCAACAAGAAGGTAGATGAAAAATCCTTTGAAAAATGGAGAATTTCAAATGTTTTGGAACAACTGTTACAAATAAAAATCACATACACAAAAAAACTAAGAACACAATAAATTTAAGAAAAGTGTGCTATCATTTGCTACAGAATCTTGTGGCTCCCCATTATCCACAAAACACAAATAGTAAATACAGAACTATAATTTTGCCTGTTGTTTCATATAGGTGTATAACTCCATCCTTCACATTTAATAACAGGGTAACAACGAATATATCTGGGCCTAAATTAATGAAGTGACAGGAGTTTGGAGAAAATTACATACCAAGAAGATTCATGATTTTTAATCCACACCAAATATTGTACAGGTGACCAAGTCATGGAAGATACGATACGAAGGTATGTGGCCTGAAAGACAAAGTAGAAAAATTTGTATGAAGTTTTAACATGGAAACCTGAATGAGGAAGATCACATGGAAAACCTACACATAGATGGGAGGATGATATTAAAATAAACTCACACAAGTAGGATAGGAGGACTTAGAGTACATAGCATGATTCATGATTGGGTCAAATGGTGGGCCGCTGTGAACATGGAAATGACCATCAGGTTCCACAAAATTTGCGCAATTTTGAGTACCTGAGAAAATATTAACTTCTCAAGAAGGACCCTTTTCCATGAGTTACTTGTACTACGTAATGCTTATAATTTTAAATGCCAGTTTGTTATTGCCAGAGGGGTATTAGCATTTTGTGTTTCAGTCAGTAATCACCATCTATTTACAATATTCCATAATAAATTTACTTCAGATATTTTTTATATTTCTACATTCTGATTTCTTACCATAAAGTAAAGCTTGTCATTAACACTGTCAATACAGAATTATTTGACTGAGGAACAATACCAATATTTGTAAAACAGCAGTATCAGAAACACCGGACCCACTGCACTTAGCAAGTGTACTGCTGTGAAGGAGGCAACCACAAACAATGACAAAGGTAAGTGAATACTAAATTAGCAACGTAGTGCAGAAACTACAGTAGAGACTTTCCAATGAAGTTGACCAACTAGTCAAGACACTGCCCACATTCCATGAAACTTCAAAGATCGTTACTATATTCACAAAAGCCTGTCACTGGTCTCTATCCAGAGCCAGATGAATCCAGTCTACACCGTCCCATATTGCTTCTTCCAGATGTTTCAATATTATGATCAAATCTGTGCTAAGATCTTCCAAGTCGTTTCTTGTCTTCAGGTTTCCCACCAAAACCCAGTAAGCAATTCTGTTCTATTACATGCACAACACAACACATGCTCCACACATCTCAACCACACTGTTTTCATCATCATGATATTTGCCACAGAGTGCATACCACTTTATCACATACTGCTGAAGTAATTACATCACACATGTGATGTTCAGTGAAGACAGAAGAACTTTCTAAATATGTGGATGGGTATATTTTAGAATGTATCATGAAGAAAATATATAAATGTCAGGGATATACAAAAACATTAGGTTGGGAACTTAACTGAACAGGTTCAGTCAGGATCTCGTGGCAGGTTTTGGGTTTGGTGCTGATGTAGACCTACACGCTGATCCCATAACAATTGCAACTTCACAGACCTACATGCTTTTTTTACATAACAATCAACTTCTGACTGCTGAAGAAGTCACAAAATGGAAAAAAACACATGATATATGGACTAAGGCCTGTCACTAACCAGATATCTCAAGACAAGAAAGTTTCTCAAATTCAGCACTAGAAAAAACATAAGAAGAAATTGTGCTATTGCAGTGCAAATTGTAGGCCATCCAAGACCTTCCACTGAAGGAAATTATTCCTGAATTATTACATCTACACTATTAATATTGACGTTCTGGTGTTGTACAATTTGCTACACTGATACAGAGCAACTGTCAGCAATGGACTTCTCACCTCAGTTATATTTCACATGATTGAAACAGCACTGCAGCCATTGCTCAATGTCAAAGTTGCCCTTGAATGCAGTATACTATTGCACCTCCTGCTTGCAACAGTATTTTGTCCCCAACTGTGAACTTAACTCTCCAGAAAATATCAGCTACTTCTGACCCTTATTCCACCAAATTCGATTACACACCAATGCTCCACATTCTTCTTAATTTCCTGTGTGCAGGAACATTTAGTGTGAGAAGGAGAATCACATGCAATTCCTGTGCATAAATGACACCAAACCACATCATTGTTTACAAACAACAATAAAAATGTGAGGTCAAATATGAACAATAAACAAGTAACATGGTAACAATATTGTGTACTAAAAATTAACAATAAATTTGTTGCATGACACTCTTAGCATGATAGTTAACTACAAGCGTGAGCAGCAATGAGTTCATACAGGGTTGGCCAAAAGTAGGTACACAGTAATATGCAGAAAAATCAATACAATACTATATACTATACACTGTATACCTTCTTTTGGCCCACTTTATATAAACACAATCATAATGTTATTCTGTCTGTGCACACAGCACACTGTTACGTGTAATATGACACTTTTATGTTGACTGAATGTAATGAATCTCTCAGTCTACCATCCATGTCAGACTGTTAAACAGCAAACAAAAATGTGTTTCAAAAACCATCTCCATCCTCATTATCAGGAATGAAACAGATTGTTCTTCAAATGTTGGTTTGTTTGTTGTTTAACCAGCAGGTGCCCAAGAAAGATTTTTGAAACACACTGTTACTCCCTTCCAACTTCAGAATTAATAGTTAAAGCTGTTAAAAAAGTTCAAATTTAATTTTTGTTACTAATCTCTTTCTTTTTTGATAAAACGTCACTAAAATGACAAAATGTAATGTAAACATCTTACTCTCTACACCAAATATGGGGTTCCATGTAATGTAGTAGCCTAAATTATCACATACTAATCTGCACTAAGCCTGAGAACTGCGTTATTCTGGGTTATTATGCAGCGAGTAGTGGCAATACCTTACTGAAGTTTCGGGACAAACTATCGGTCCCATTTTCAAGGATCAATATCGAGACCCTTAAAGATGGAACGGATAGTGTCCCGAAACTTTGGTATGGAATAACTATTACCCACTGTGCAATAACCCAGAAGAACGCAGTTTTCATCTACTTGGCAGTGGAAGCCTGAAATCATGCAAAAATAAGCCTCTCATATAAAAGCAGTTAAGCAACGCTAACAGAAAATTTCACAAAAATCAATCTAGAATATTAAATGTTTTGAAATGGACAGAACCCAAGACATGATTACAAATTTTCACTTAAATCTCAAATGAAGCTGAACCTAATCACTCACTCACTACATACAGCAGAGTCCTTCTTGTGGTCCTCAGTTGATCAGGAAATTTCCTGCATTTTATGTAACCCAAAGATTCATTACTGTGTTTGAAAAAGTCCACAATTTGTCCCTACAAACTGGACCTAAAAGTTTAATTCCCTACATATAAAAAATCACAAATTTATAATTTATTTGGTGACATTTCTTAGTGGTGATGGGACAGGATTTCCATCACATATTCAGTGTTTTCTTTCAAGGAAATATAGTAATTAGATGATATAAAAAATGAATCAAAGAAATAAAAAGATTTTAAACTGGTTAATATCAACCATGTACTCAACAAACATTATTCAATTACTGTCCATCAATCTACATTATCAGTTCACAGCAGTCACAGTGTTTATTATCCTACATGTTTGAAGTTAATTACAAACCTTCATCAAAGGGATCCATCCCTAAAATATGGAACCACTGCACTCATATCACTTCCACACGGAATACAGTCTACAGACTGGCAGTAAAATTGCCTTGCAGCAAAATAAGGGGTTTTGCAGAATATCGTGTTTGGTTGTTTACCTGTGGAAATGTAAGCCATTGTTTAGTATGAGAGACTTACAGCAGGAAACATCACACAAGTAAATCATCACAGCACTGTAATAATTTCAATTTTCATCCAAACTTCCTAAATTAAAAATAAAAGAGGAAATGTACCATATTCAGGAAGTATAAATGCCAGTATACAAGTTCACCAGTGAACTGATGGAAGTAAATTAGAGTGGTGAGTGTTCCATTTAAGTAAAAATGCAGGTATATGAACATTACAGTTTCATTACATTTATTACATTACACACACTTCAATGCCACATACAGCAGCTTCATGACAGTATCTTTCTGCCAAATATACATGCATATAGAGTAAATTGCCTAGCGGTTGGCACCATTTTGACACCTTCTTCATTCTCTCATCATTGTACATTACATACTGTTATGATTTATTTCAACCATGAAATCAAAATAAGGACAGAGGACAAATAATAAGAATATATTTTTTAATTTCTCTTTAGCATTTGTTTAATTAAGAAAAATGCTAAATAAAAACTACTGAAAAACATACTTGCTGGCGCTTACAGCTATAACTACTGTTACCCAGCTGTACAGTTATTGGCAATCACTATAATAACATAAATAAGGAACATTTAATTGGTGTGATTAAACAGAAGATGTGTGAAATAAGTGGTCAATAAAAATTGCAAAAACAGGACCAATATAATATTTGATTATCTGAGCTGTTATCTTTCTAGTGTGTTATCAGCCACAGCCATTTCAGATAAAAATCTGCAAGCTGAAAATAAATGGCACACATACGAATCATCTTCTTGCATGTACCATCACTCAAAGAGTAATAACCAAGAAGAATGCCATTATCTGAATCATCTTCAGGTTCAGTACATTTTGTGATTATGTACAATACATTTCTCTTGGATGCATTCCTTCCATATGAGCATGCTAGGCCTGTCAACACAACACTCTTAGAGCAGTTAAAAAACATTTACCTTATCACTTGCTTTTTCAATACTTGGTTTAACTGCTGTGTTGTTTTTTCATTTCTTTTCCTCCCATCTTCCATCTTTCCAGTTTAGCTAACTACCCTTTCCATGTTCTACATGTTATTATGAACAGCACATTCATCATATTTCTTTTAACCCTACTATTCAGGGTGTTTGACCATCGCTAAACATCTTACAGGGAAGAAATAATTTATTTTTGAGCTTGTTTTCAGATCACGCATCTATGGCAGTATTTTGTTTAACAATATTCAACAACAGGACGTGGAGTAATTTCTACCACGTCATAATCAAGTGCTTGATTGTTTGTTGCTCTTTGTTCCAGATCTGCATTTGTTCCTTGCACATTGTTAAGCAGAAAGTTCTGCACATTCCGCTGATGTTCCTTCTAATGCATCAGTCATCCTCTTGAGAGATACTAAGCCTCATTTTTTACTTCTCTCATCTTGAGCTCTGTTAAGTTAATTTCCTACAATTTCTTCAAACATCTTGTATCTTATGATCTTGATAGGTTCTATAGATGGTGTATTGCTCATTTGTTCATCCCCCCGCAACACATGTTTTTAAGTCAGTGTTTTCTGGATCTCATGGGTACAAGCATCAAGCTCAAAAACCCTCTGTAGCTCAACGTACCAGAGCATATTTCCTCAAAGCTCCATCCATGGACTGGAGCAAATCATTTCTTGCATAATAATGTCAGAATTTTGCCTATGCCTCTCTAGGACTGCTCTTTTCCAACCCTCTTCTTGTGGTCTGAATGTTGCTACATCCAGTGGATGGAAGAGCCTTCCAGCATTTGTGTAGACAAACATCAGATTTATACTCAATTAAGAACACAGTTCACTCTGTTGATATTTTGTTGGGTGCGGTGTCCACTGACGAAAAGGATATCAGTGGACTTGACATTATCTTTTCCAAGGTGTGGAGTGAAAACATGTCCAATATATTCATAAAGTACTTCTGCTGTCATCCATACAGTAGGGCTGTGGCCCAATCCCCAGTCAACAGAAAGTCTCGTTGTGATTTCAGATCGTAGTCTTTTGCACGGATATATCATCAAGGGAAGGCGCATCAGTCCACAAGCAGGTAGGGTGAACATTGCTTTTATGGAAACATTTGAAGGGCCTCTCTAAAGTTCATACACATTCTTATGCTAAATAGTTTGATTACCATTTTCTGACACCTTCCTCACCCAATATATCACTGTATTAGATTACATTTTCACCTATGCAAGTGGACAAAATGATGGTGAAACAATGCTCAAAGCACTCCATCTTCAGACACATTATTTGTAAAAGATGTTTTCCTCTGGTTTACAGTTAGAAACTCCTAAACATACAGGTTACAACTCTAGCTTCTCTGACAAAAACTTTTTTCGGGAACAGTCAATTATCCACTGTCCTGAAAGTTGTTCCACATCTTCTCTAAAGTACTGGCAGAGGTAACATACAGTACACTGAAAATCTGCTACTTAATTGAAACTGCGAAGTGCATTGCAGATACTGCATAATTTCACTGCAGCTTATTTTTGCTACACCCACTCAAATCTCTGTTACAGCTATCTCTAAATCTGCAGGGTAATCACAACATATTTGATCCCCTCTTGTTTCTTCTAAATGCTCCCAGATCTAATTCTAGTAATGTTGATAAATATTTAAAAACAAAATATGTCATCATTTTTGGCACTGCCAATAACTACATAAGTGACAGTATTTGCTACTATTTGTATTATTCTTGCACCCATGCCAACTACTGTTAAATTTCATTATAAATGCATGTGATTTCATCTGGTCATTTGTTGACCAGTTAGGTAAACGTAAATGTAAAAAAACCTGCAGTAGCAAAGTATGGCAATTCTACACAGTTATAGGTATAGGGTAACATATAATTAACTAATATGTCACTCACAACAAACATTCATTATTGTTTTAAAAATTCAGTGTACTTTACAACATATTTTGACCAGTGTGGCCATCTTGAGGTGATACACACTATGTACAAAATACTTTGGAGCAAATTAACAGCTTAAAGTACTACAAAAAGAAATTAGGTCTTAAATAGTTGTAATGTATAATGTTATGTTATAGAAAAATACTGAAGTAGGAGATATTACACCTGCTTGGGGTTCTTTCTTCACTAATTTTACGTTATATACAGCATGAAGATCATTGGCATAGGATGACAAATACTAAACCATTTGAATTTTTTACTACAATTGTTGATACTCCACCATTTCCTCGCAGCAATGCTCAATGCTTCCAAATTTACAGCAGTTCATAGACAGCAAACATAAACCACTATGCACAACATAAAATAAAATTCAGAAATTAAAAAGTGAATTGCTTAATTCTTACCTCAAGAAATTATATCTCTTTCCTCATGCCATTAACACTGTCTAGTATCAAGCAGCCATGACACTAAAAAAACCACTTCTGGCTGCTGGGAACTCAGGTACTACAAGTAAGAAAAAAATTTCCATGAATGCAAATATCTTTCACAAAGGACATCGTTGTTGCTGAAATCCTCATTACATCATAGAAGGAAGAAAATATGCCAATACCTCTATGAATACCAACCACTATACATTCTAACCTCTATAAAACTGTTTTTATGGACCACTCAACAGTTACTGCATGTTCATAAGCATAACAATGTCCCAATTAAATCTAAATAAAATTAACATCAGCTAAACAATAAACACAAACCACATTAAATTTCACTCTAATCACAACTTCAATCAAAGTATGGAAAAGTCTTTCTTAAAGAGCCAACATTTGCTCTGATAGTCTCCACATTTTATGTAAAATGAGGGGTTCACTACTGTGTTCACAAAAGCCTGCCATTGAACCCTATCCTGACAAATAAATCTAGTACACACAAATTAAAATCAATATAACAGCATCTTGCATCTGTGCCTAGGTCTTCCAAATGGTATCTTCTCTCCTATCATTCTGTCAAAACATATGTATGATATATAACACCAACAGTACTGATATTCCTGTAACACTACTCCACCTACATTTCACCCTTGCTGTGACACTTTGATCATTTAGTGAGCAGACAGGACACTGACACACCAGTCACTGGTACCATTTCCATACAGATGATAACGTGGTTGGTAACACATATCAGCTTCACAAAGAACACATCTTAGGTGACCCACTGTGTGGTTCTATTTAAATTAAACAACAAAAACCTATGTCAATAGATGTTTTGTGCAAAATGTAAAGAAATTATTGTCTGATTTCAAAATTATTTAGCAATACTAGCAATTATTTGTGAAGTAGGACAAGCACCACTCTATGTTTTATGCGGCTGCAGTAAATGTAAAACATAACACAATAAGCAGCACTTCATTTTCTTAATTCTTGGACCTCCCTGTACATGTAGATGCTTCTTATCCGTTCTACTTCATACTCCCGTCCAAATAAGGCACCAATTAATCACAACCAAATCTTATATTAAACACATTACTTTGAGAAATGGGACAAATTACTCAAATATGACAAACCTACATAACATTGATCAAAAAACGCATCACAACTGACACCAACACCAATTCACTGGATGTCATAATTGTTGTCTAACGCGCTTTGCTATCAGCGTGATGTAGTGTTCACTTCTAGCACTACCAAAATCAAATAAACCGACTACGCGCTGTTTGTAGTCATGCAGCCACGCTGATTAACTTCGTTAACATTTTCAATTCTGTGAGAGGAATGTATATTGGTCTTCATGTAAAGTAGGGCCTACCCGCTATTCCCTTAATGAAACTTGAATTTTTCTGGAGAGATTATCGAAAAATACTCACATATAAAATTCCACAAAAATCCCTTAAGTGGGAGTTGAGTTCTTCCACGTGGAGACAGACAGACAAACATGTCAAAGCTAACAGTTGCCTTTTGCAGTCTGGTGAAAGCACCTAAAAACTAGTCTAATGGGATTAAATACAGAGTGCACTTAAGTCATTAATTCTCAGAATATGTTGTGTTATTCCCATAAATTGTTGATTCTGTTGGTAAAGCAGATACAGTGTATTCCTGCGATGTACGAGCTCAATTTTGTATGTTTCTTCAGATGAACTCAAGCCATCACAGACTGATGGTCATATTATTACTCAACTTATATGTATTCTTATAAACGTGATTTTCATTGGCAGTTTGTTTGCAGTCACCTGGAAATTTGCCTTTTTGGCTTCTTTGCCAAACTGCAAAAAGCGACTACTAGCTTCATCATGTCTGTCCGTCCGTCCGTCCCTCTGTCCGCATGGAACAACTCGGCTCCCACAGAACGGATATTCATGATATTTGGTATTTTGAGTTATTTTCGAAAATCTGTCATGAAAATTCAAGTTTCATTAAAATGTGACAAGAATAACTGATACTTTATGTGAAGACCAATACACATTCTTCATCAAATCTCGATCAGCACTTCTTAGAATGAAAAATGTTTCAAATTAATGTACAGAAAATCAAAAACACATTTTATGTACAATAATTTCTTTCAGAAAACCGTGTCGTTTATGAGAGAATGTAGAAAAAATGAGGTACAGCCATGTAGGCCCCAGACGACAATATGGCACATGCACTTTGTATGCTGGATATCTTAGGCTACAAACATACACCCATAATGTGTAGTACTTATTGCTTTTCAACTGCAACAATCGCTGTCCGAAAGCGCCTAAACGTCATGTTATAGTACAATGCCAGTCTTTGTCAACATTTTTGCTATTCAACTTGGTGATAAACATTTTATCTTATAAAAACCACCAAGATAATTTTCTTACATAAGCCGCAATAATGAACCAGATGAAACCAGCCAACAGACTCACAACCAGCTTCCATAATTTTTAATACTATCCTTATACAGCGACGTCTTTTTCGGTGATCAGCCACGTGAAAATGCATTTCCTATCTAGTATTTAGGAGACTACCTCTCCACCACGAAAGACAAATATGATGTGTCACCATTTGTCACAGTTTATGTTAAGCTCTGGTGGTGGAAAAAGGGACAGTTTCCAAACATATGATACAACCTCCTACTTTAAGAGACTGCTCGTCCGAAAATCCCCCGCAGTATTCACTCACAAGCTTCATATCTTATCTGATCTTCATACATAAAATTAATATTCTGTCCTTCGGTTTCCCGGCTGACATTTCATATGCATTTCTCACCTCAACTTTCACTGCCAATCTCAGTTACCACAGCCCTCATAAACGGCGAAAAGAAAAGGCCGGAAAACGGAGCAGCAGTTCTTTTTTTTTCCGGAATGACTGAGAATAGCCTGAACTGAACACCAGCTGGGAGTCCTACACTCAGAAGGGAAGGATAATATATCCGAACGACAAAGGAAGATATACTGGATTCATCTGGCCCAGGACAGGGACAAGAGGAAGACTGTTGTGTACATGTTCCTTCGGGTTCAATAAAGGCAAGAAATATCTTGATTATCTGAACAACTACAAGCTTTTACAGTAGTAATCCCTCCTACGTACTTAAGTTCCCTTCAGTGGTGATCCCTGCGCAGTCCGCCATTATGGTTTATGCTCGACGATTTGCCATCTAGTAAACACTACTACGAATCATTTAAACGGATTTTCGTAAGGAGGTTCAATACATATTTCGCTAACGTCCTTTTATGACGCCATTCCATCTACTGAAATTCAATTGCATCGAAATAAATTTGGTACAGGGAACACGTGGGGACATTTTAAGTTGTCGCAACCTATTTCAATGTGATTTTCCTTCACGAACGGCTTCACAATCCCCAATCGAGATACGAACCAGATATACTCCGAGTTTGTATTACAGATGGTACCAGTATGCAGAATTAATCCGTTCGGCAGTTTTAAAAACAGGCAATCTGAGTACGATATACCTCACTGTCGACTACAGACATCTTGAAAAGAATTTTAAGAATATTATTTCTTAAAGTTTTTTTTTTTTAAATAGAACTGAAGTTCTGTGAACAGACAAGAATTGAAAGATCAAAATAACTAAATTGTGTTCACTTAGTTTCTTCATTATTTTTATATTTTCTTAGTAACTTTCTTCCGCAAGATCTTTCTTCTGCCGTTCGTTGTCTCTCTTTCCGATGCAGCCCTGCATCTGTTGTAATTATGCATATAAATACTCTTAAACAGAATCCTATGGAATTCTGAGGGATCTGTAGAACACGTAGAATCGAAACTTATATTATGGCCATCGTCCCATATTTAAAATAATCATTATAACTTAGCGTTTAGAAGACAGATATGGTCCCCATGATCAGGTGCAGTACAAGAGTGTATGTAACAAACACTGAACCCAGCCAGATGGGAAAATTTATTGTAAACCTCAGGACCCAGAGAACTGGAATAGCCATCGTCAGAACCCCACACAAGAAATGAGTATCAGAGATATCTCCTGGGGGATAAAGGCGGCCAATGTGTAGGGCTAACAACCTTACGACCTTCATGTGCCGACTGTCTCGAAATTCTGGTAG
>Ga0123352_10011015_pt1 | contig 14226 bp, 6 predicted proteins | sample TergutLab28metaG_FD_89700 | JGI IMG/M metagenome (GOLD analysis project Ga0123352, IMG submission 89700) | Labiotermes labralis P1 segment gut microbial communities from Petit-Saut dam, French Guiana - Lab288 P1 | ecosystem: Host-associated > Arthropoda: Insects > Digestive system > Gut ... | reverse complement strand
TCTTCAGGCAGTTTCTCCTTCTTCCAAATAGAAATAATAAGTTTATGAATCTCCAAGCAAATTGTTCTACCCCCTGCTTTAATCAGTTCTGCCGGTATTTGGTTAATACCTGGCGATTTGTGACTTTTTAGCTTGTCGATAGCCAGCTCAAACTCAGAGGCACTTGGCTCAGGTACTAGTGGTTCTCCTGTGTGTATTTCTGCCTGCCCAACATCCTTAACCCCATGCACGTTGAATAGCTGGGAGAAATAGTTCCTCCACCTAGCCACAATACCGTGGAAGCCTGCAACCAAGTCGCCTTTCTCATCCTTTACTGTATTACATCTAGGCTGGTACCCCTTCTTAAAGTCATTGATGCCCCTATACAAGTCCCTAATGTTTTGTATCTTATTGTTAGTTTCAAGTTCCTCAATTTTAGCTCTCAGATATGCCTTCTTTTTGTTCCTGAAGTGCCTGCTAACTTCACGCCTTACCTGGTTCAGATTAACTACATTGCTTTGGCTTGGATCCTGTATCCACTGCATTTTAGCCCGCTTCCTTTGATACTAAAAACCCAAACATTCTTCATCAAACCAGGATTTATTCTGCTTAAATTCATCCAAACCCAGACTCTCTTTCGCTGAGGTTTGGATATTCTCTTTAATGTTTTCCCAAGTCCTATTTACGTCCTCGTCATCGTCCGAATTCTCCAAAGCTGCAAACCTGTTTGTAATCTCAATCTGATACTGTTCACTAACCTCTGGCTCATTTAGCTTCCTCAAGTTAAATATACCGACAGTATATTCAGGAGGACCGAAAATGTTTAAGGACGAAACCGATATCTAGAGGTAGAAGAGCAGCTACACGTATGACATTACACCTGTACTGTATACACAAATGCAGGCATACACTGCCTATGTTGTAAGGTTTTGTAGTGGGTAAATAAATGCATTACATGAGGTACATCACTGATATTTAGCAGAAGGAAACAACATCCATATGCGTACGTAGATGTTGGCTCATTACTCTGCGTTAAAACTGAACCCGGCTTCAAAATTGTGCCATCAATCGTTCCCAGTTTACTTGTGTTACTTGTGATCCACACATGCGTGCGTTTCTGAACTCGCGTGTTCTTAGTGGAAACTGGTAGCGAAGCGACAAGACACTACTTCTGTTGAGGTTAAAGATTACAAATTCTAAAGATAAAAGAACGACCTACGTGGAGATCACGTTCGCCCGTCCGTCTATGGTCTAGTCATCATCAAATCCTTTTACTCCTTGTGGAGCATAGGGCATCCATGAAGAGCTTCCAGGTAATGCGGTCTTCAGCTATCCCCTTGACCTCGTTCCATGATCTTCTTGTGCTTCTGATCTCTTCCTCTATTGTCCTTCGCCACTTTCCCTTCGCCCTCCCTCTCCTTCTATATCACTGTGGATTCCAGTGTAATGCAGTTTTCTCTATTGCTCCTGTTTCTTTACGTAATGTGTGTCCAATCCAATTCCATGGTCTAGTACCAGCAGCTTAAACTTCTGCCGGATTTTCATTAAAAAAAACTAGTCCAGCAGGAACGAGTCTCGTGAATATCAGCGTAGTGGTAAATTTCACTGAAGGGCGCAGCCATACTCCCACATTTCTTGACTGATTCAGGTGAAATACGTTACAGAAATCCACATAATGCTGTTCAGCAGTTACGAGTTTCATGCAAATCGGTATAGTAAAAATCACACCTCACTTAAGGGCGTCAATGAAGTTCTGCCCGCATTTTATATATTTCTATTCGGACTTGGGCAAAATTTGGTACAGATCTCCATGCACTGCCGCTAGAAACTGCGAGTGTCGTGTAAGTCGGTTCACGGAGAGCCACGCCGTTGTTTAAGGGCGTAAAGAAAGAACTGCCCATATTTCCTAATCTTTTGTCCCATTCGGATAAAATTCGGCTGTAAAGACGTGCAGGAGAGAAAAAAAAAATCTCGAACAGCTGACTTTTGTAAATATCAGGGCAGTGAAAGCCACACTTTCCTTGGAGATGTGAATTAATTTCTATCCGTACTTTCTACACTGATTGATATGGGGGGAATTCGGTATAACAGACTTCAACATAATGCTGTTGGGCGTTTGTGAGTTTCGTAAAACCAGCACTGGGAAGGCCGTGTTCTTCTTATGGGCGCAAATAAAATCACATTTACGCCTGCAACATGAAACCGTATGACATTTTGAAAGTAAACGCTCTGGTAAAGTTACTGTATTACGTCATGGAGTACACAGTTCTGCAGTCTTGTTTATTAATAACGCACGAAGCAATAATACTGGCCAATCAGATTAAATCAATGAAAATGTAAGAAAAAAGTGTACACAGAATATCACTCGAAATACAAATAAAATGTACTTTCAAATTAACTACAAAGAAAGAAAACTGTCGGTGGTGTACAGATGCTACGGGCTGGATCATCGCAGTATGATTCCCAGCAGAGGCACAGTCTTTTGCCATCCACACCACATCCTGAATAGCTATGAAGCCTACCTGGCTCATTTCCCAACGAGTACCAGGGGCTTTTCCGCAGTGTAAAACGACAGAAAAGTTAAGTGCGAATACTCCGTTCCATCTGCTGCGGAGGTTAAGGATACTTCAAGTCACGCCTCTACCTCCCAATGCACCACCTTGGCGGAAAGTTTGATTTTGCACTGGGCTAACCTGACTTTCACGTTAACCACGGAGAAAATAATCTACTAGTATCCTAAGACTTCAATACTGGTCTAGCTGGCGGAATGGGCTTTGTAGTTCACGTTGAGAAACACAAACCCAATGTAACCCGGGAGGATGACGAGGGCGATAATCGACATAAATGGAATGTCCACTCGGCCGCACTACAGCTCGCACATTTCCGGAACTGCAACAGAAACACAACCTGCTAGCCGCGTACAATAAAGGCGAAGTCTCTGTTCATGCAGTCTTCGTGGATGCTGAGATCAAGGGTTTAAATTCCAGTAGAGGACTGAACGCTCAGACCGAGTATAAAGCCTCTGACTCTCGTTCGGCAGCTGCCCGCTTCAATTTTTTTGACTATCCTGACATGTTTACGTGGATTTACTCAACGTCTTCACGTAAATTCCAGGGCAGTAACTCAAACTGGATCATGACTGCATTCGCCATATCAAAAAATTCGATGTTACATTGCATGAGTTACTGAAAGTGTGGATAAATAAACTACAAACAACCCTGGATGTACAATGTTGTACTTAACAGGTAAACGTTTCGTGGAAGTGTGATCCTCTACATGAGACGTCACATGGCTGATGTCGGTACGCCTTTGTAAACCTCTGTTACTAAAAAACCATTTCGCAAAAATGCCCAGCGCCAAAGAATATTCACTTGTTAAATCAGATGCGTCATTTTTATTCAACCTACCTTTTGACGTTTTCATGGTGGTAACGATTTTTTAATGGGGTATGGGGTAATCCGGGTTATTACGTAATGTGCTTGATATTACCAATATTTCACAGGAACACAGAATTACATGTCTACAGAGCCAGCGCGGAAGAGTTGCCGTGATCAGGGTCTACGGTTTTAACTGACCACCGCTGTTCCAACTGAACACTGGGGTGTATTGGTCTCTTCCGTGAACACCTCCCCGCCTCCCGCCGCCCAAAATTGAAGTTTCTTTTACAAAAGTAGGAAAATGCCACGGAACAATGGTTTCATCCTGCCACTCTGTTGAAGTGTCAAAATAATATGTAGACTAACCGCTCCGAACTGGGACAGAGAGAACGGTACAATGCTGGCCTCGGAGACTGACAACCGAGGACTCAATCTCCGGCTAAGGCAAAAATTTATCTTCTCCAAAGCTACCAGAACGGCTCTGGGGTCCAACGAGCCATCTGTTCACAGAGTACCGAAGGCTCTATCCCCGGAGGTAAAGGGGTTGAGGCGTGAAGCTAAATGCTCACCTCAACCTGGTGTCGAAGTTCATAACTCATGGTGCTATACCTCAACGCCTCCCCCTGTCTTCAAGAGGTGGTGCTTAATCAACCACACAGACTTCACTTTCCGTAAACTGCTCCTAACTGACAGTAGGGCAAAGTCGCCTAAATGGGGTATTGTTTGTTTTCTGCTCACACCGATAATACAGTTTAAAATAATCAAGCAATTTTAATGTATTCTGAAGCTCAAGAATCCTTCATTACACACTATGGTTATTAGTTCATAAAAATAATTCATTATACAGATAATCCCAATTTTACGAAACAACATAATTCGACACCTAATATGGGGTGGCTCCCATTATCGGGTGCTAAGGGCTTAACACCCTCAGAACAAGAAAACAAATTAAGGACGCCAGAAACAGGAAGTTGTACTTACTAGTCTTACAAAATGAACGTTTTCATAGCATTTAGCGGCCTCAATTAACAAATGTCTGTAGTTTCTCACACCTGTCACACTCAAAGACCCTTTTCCGATAGTTCGCAAAAGCCGTGTGTGCCCACTTTATACACTTCCCGTTCTAAGCTGTCGTTGCCTTCACTGACGAAACCTGCGCAGTATAAACAGTCGCCTGCGCAGTATAAACAATCGGTATCAACTTCATCCTCACTTTCTTTCGCCATTATTATTATTATTATTATTATTAATTCTTCTTCTTCTGACCCTGAGGTAACAACTAACTCGCTTCGTGGGGAAATTAGTGGTTTCACTTAACTTTTTCCTGTCTTCAACGCAGGTTTCATAGGCATACGAGAACCACCGGAAACGGGGCCTCTTTTGCTTTTTTCCCTTTGTTGCTAACTATGTGTCCTGCAAGCAAAGGGACTTACGACAGGTTAATTTCTTGCCTATGTCCGAAGACTGCGCCCATCTCTTCTTCTCCAATTTCTCCTCGTTTCGAAAGGAGGTTATGATCTTCGCTGAACCAGGTCTATAAAATCCAACATCACTTGTGCCCTGTTTTTCAATTGAAGGCAGTGGACTCAGACTTGCAACCTTCACTATTCTACCTGTTGAAGCTGTAGGTGTCGCTGAAGCGGATGGTGTTGGTTCATGAGACAATACAGCGAGAAAATCAGAGTGGCCATTGTGGACTGACTGGAAGAATTTGTTTCGTTTAACTGAAAATTACTGAATTCTGTGGCCTAAGTGGCTGGCTGCATGTTAAAACGCACAGATGGTTCTTGTGCACTTTCCTTAAAATCTCCCAATATGGGGTACCCAATACTGGAGGACAACAGAGTACCCACATTAGGAGCTCGCCATGTTGGAATTCAACCATGAACTGTGGTTATGTCACACTGTAAAATCGCATACATAAAAATAAAATACCAAATACATCTTTGTAACTAATAGTAATAACTAAACAATGGTTGAGGTTAAATCTTTGATCTTTGATAATGGAGAAGCCTAAGAAAAAGGGCCCTCCAAAACTCTGACGAGAACGAAAACAAATCAAACCTCGCAACGCCAACAAACCTCCCCCAACAATCCAGCCCTTCTTACAAACTTCGTTATTACGCAACTGCTACGAAGTCACATTTTCACCACTAAATGGCGGAAGCATACAGGGAAGATACAGCGGCACTACCGTCATATTAGGTAAGTTTACCCTACAGAGTCAAAAAACTGCGTGCCACTGGAATCTGTGTAACGATTATTACGAATCTAGCTTGTAGTCTGTAATAACATTCCAGCTGCTGACGCGACAGCCCTCCGGCACAGAAGCAACCGGAAAACAAGTTCCCGCACGATCAAGGCCTGTGTCTGGACCATGCCGTCAAGCGGGATGTCTGGCCGAAGATTAGTGACAAATACTCCCCAGTGTCTTTCTTTTAGTCATCAGTCCAATCAACGGCCTAGTCGGTAGTGACTAGGCCACTGGTTAGGCGACGGATAAATCGTGGTTCGAATGCTGGTAACAGTGGAAATTATTCCCTTCTCCAAATCATCGAAACCGGCTCTTGTGCCTACCAAGAATCCTGTTCATGAGCACCGGGAGCTCTTTTCCCGGAGGATTATGTGGCCGCGACGTTAAGCTGACGACTTACCTCCATCTAGTACTGAGACCACGAACGAGTGGAACCACACAACACAGAGACGATTTCACTTTTACGCTTGCAAACATGGACTCCTGATTACAAAAGCTCTGTATTACCTCAATGCTACAGATGTTCATCAATTCCAGATACCAACTTATATTGTTATCTATTGTTATCATCTAACTTACACTACACCGTGTGGTCCGGTGGATGGGTACTACTATCTCTGCAAATCACTGCATCTTCAGGCCCTTTTACACTGAAGACAAGTCGGTACGTTTCTCCTAAACACTGGTAGCCATCTACCACACTACGCGGTGTCGTAGCCCATAAGACAACACGGGCCTCTGCAGTTGATTGTCGTGGTTAAATAGACTAAACACCTTTTCGGGACTAAGCACGTGGCTGCCGCGCAACTTTCGACTGTCCCACAAGTTTCTCCATCCCATCAGCAAGCGGTTCGCTCCACTAGCCTCCTTAACATACCTCTCCGCAGCCAGCAACGTTCACTTCGCAAAAGATTCACTTTTCAAAAGTTACTCTACACAGCAGTGACGAAACTAATAAGAATACACGTGCACGATCACTGCTTAACACTCTACAGTCCAAAATTCATCCAAATTACATTTAAAAATTCATTCCTGGGAACCTCAAAGGGTATAAGAAGTAAGCAAGAAGCAGCACGACATGAATATGTATGAGAGAATGAAGTAAAGCGCCAAGCATCCTTAACGTCGGTTCTACATACATACAGATGGGTAGTAAACTATGGGTCCTGGTCGTGTTACTCCTCGAGAAGAACCCACCTACCTATTGCATAGATGGCTCGGTGGGCTCCAGGGGCAGATGAGTAGTCTACTGTAAAGTAAACAAAGAACTCCTGCCCGTGTCTGGAATCGAATTCCGATTCCTCGATCATACAGCACGCAGCCTATACGCACCATCATCTTACCTTTTAACGGTTTTTCGCTGTTTGGCTGTGCCACTTTAAGGAAAAATCACAGATTCAATGTCGTCGAGAATAAGACGATGAGGAGAACATCTGGACCAAAATGAAACGAAACTTGGTAGGGATGCACGATGAGAAATTTCATAACTCGTACTTCTCTCCAAATATAATCAGAATGATCAAATCATGTAGGATGACATGGGCAGAACATGTGGTATGCAAGGCAGACAAAAGAAAGCAAGTTTCATGATGTTACTAGAATATCCATTATTACATGGTGTATAAGAATGTGGACGGGATTCGTCTGCCTCAGGACAGAGACCAATGGCGGGCCTCTAAAACACAGTAACGAATCCTTAGGTTCTTTCAAAGGCTTGGTGAATCTCGTGACCAGCTGAATGACTATCAGCCCTCTCAACACACTGCTTCCTAGAGACATCATCTTCATCACCGTCGTCAGCATCATTCTCCTTGTCGTGCCTCGTTAATTTCTTCTCAATGCAACAGTGACAAATTATGTGATAATCAAAACGTAAAACCCACAGAGAGTATCCAAGTCATTAGTGGTCACCGACAAACATGGTGGCAGTTTATTGTGACCTCAAAGACCCGAAAAAAGCAACAAGATGCCGTCGTCTCTTAAATTTAAATTTCAGGACCTGACTATTAAAACCGAAGACATAAATTTTCAAATGTCTTAAGTACATTTTAAATTTTCTTGCAATCTGCCAATATAAGGCTATTAATGTGTGTGTGTGTGTGTGTGTGTGTGGAAAATGTTCTGTCACCCTAGCGAAGAACACAGCGTTTGAATACAGAGCACAGAGGAGATTATTTGGACGTACGGAGGAGAAAGGTTCCATGTATTCATTAGCGTGATTCAAGAACCTAATGCCCAGTTACAGAGCCCACATGAGTAAGGAAAACATGAAAACGGCAAACAAAATAAATGAAATACACTTAAAACAGAGACTATTTAATACGATCCGCTACATACCACAATAACGATATTTAGACTAAAATGTACCACGCCAGACAAATCAGCAGATTTAAAAACTGCACCAGTAGCACACGTAGCAGAGAGATGATTACTGGACGAGGCAATGCCACAGAAAAATTCAGCATATTGCGCACAGAGATATAACAGCAGAATTTTTTAAGAACTAATGCAACACATGTACAGCAACTGTGTAGTTATACCAATGACGACACATTGTAATACACAGCATAGGACTGTAAACTGAGTAATAATAATAATAATAATAATAATAAAAGCGACAAGTCGTTCAATCTCAACGTAATTAAAAAAAAAACACCGAGGTAAACTGCATCATTAAGAAAAGCAATAACTATACGCAGAGGATTTGGAAAGAAAATTCTGCAGTAACCGCCATTTTATGATTAAAACAACGCTGTTATTTTGGAATATGAAAAAGAAAACTGTTTTGAGACGTAATGCACTATTGGGGGTGACTTGTCCACTGTTGGCGCCCTGCCATACACCTACTATGTCTGTTTATGCCTTGGTAATTTCGTCATTCACACTTCACTCTGTACAATATCCAGCTCAAAACTCTGTCCACAGAGAACAAACACAAGGCGTTCTTACCGTTAGAAAAGCGTTGTACTCGTCGTCGGCATCATCATCATCATCATCTTCTTCTTCTTCTCCCCCTACCCCCCCCCCCCCCGCAGAGTTCATGACTTCGGCCATCTTATTTTCAGGCCTCACATTTTTCGTGACACCCAGTACCTTCTTTTAGGTCGTCTTATATATATCGTCTTCCACGGAGGCATATATGTTTGTAATGGAATACGACACTTCTTTTAAAAGTTTCTTTCACTTAGTTCTGTGTTTTTACATCCCCCCCCGACAGGTATCCATTCCAGAGCGGTGATTCTCAACCGACGTTTCGTGAAAAACAACAAGCAGTCTTGCCACAGTACAAACAAAACTGGTCAACTTTCCTAGTACACTTTAGTGTTATATATTAATGGCTACTCTCAATTATTTTCTTCGAAACCTGAAGTCCCACCAAGCCAACGCGCGAGTCGCTCTAGCCGACGGGTCCCGCCGTTTGAATATCACCGCTATCGTGACACTTCTGCACTCCGTAAATATTTAATCTCTGCGCCTTCAATCTTATTCGAATACCTTTCACTCTTGGCGGTTTCCATGTTTCGCTGCCATATAAATGCACCCGAACAGCCACAGCCTTATATACGTATATCTATGGTTATACAGGCCAACGAGACTCAGGAACTCCCGCTTTGGGGGTTTGTCAATCTCGTTTTAAAGCCTCATAAATATGTTTCTGGTATATTACCAGGTCAATCTCTGCACAGATACGCATATATCACCGCCTTGCATTTTGTTAAACACGGGGGAGGGCAGGTTTACAACAAAACAGACGCTGCCACCACCGAAAAAAACTGGAGGTACAAGTGACAATTACCTTACAGTAAGATTGGAGGTTTCCCCAGCGATCAGCCTGTGAGTTTCTAGGATGTGAACTGTATAATTTGGTAAGAAGGTTATCAACGATTCGGAAGAAACAGTGTCTCCCACTTACGGAAGTTAAAACACGATAGTGGCAGTGTATTATAAGCAATTTACCTCACACAAAAATCAAAAAAAAAAAAATTAATAGTGGTATCAGAGAAACTATTAACAAAAATCGGGGCAGCGATACGCTACTTGCAGGAAAACAAATAAATCATGTTTTAATTGTCTGCATGACTAAGATTTTTTCCCTTCTCAAAAGCATCCAAAAGAGCATTTGGACCAAACCAGCCTACTACTACTCGTATCAAATGGATACCGGCACGTTTTTGGCGGAAGATGAAGCAGCCGTGCCATGAAGCAGACCATTCACTTCCACCGAGTGACAAAATTAAGAATGCGTACAGCTACACCTCCATTCTCCCTTATGCCATACCGACTCCCATTAATCTTACAGCAGATCATCGCAGGGCCGTGCCATGGCTCAGCAGGAAGTCGCCGGCTTCTCATCCCAGAGGCCCGATTTCAATCCCAGTCCAGTCCATGTGAGATTTGTGGTGAAAAAAGTGGCACTGGAACAGGTTTTTCTCGTAGTACTTCGGTTTTTATATCTCCACCGGTGCTGCATGCTCATACATCACCGACGCTACATAATCTGAGAGCGTCGTTAAATAATAATAATAATACTAAAAAGGAAATTTATGGAGACGTAAATTCACGCAGTTAAATTCACCGTAGTCCATAAAATTTAAAAAAAATAATATTCTTCATTCAATTTAACAAAAGTCAGCTTTATTTGCATGTCTGTACATACAAGTTTTCCTTTCTGCTGCAGTTTGCACAGCAGGATGACTACGCGGTTTAGTGTCAGCTCTCAGTCTTTGGCTAGTTTACCTTTCTCTAAACCAGAACACTTTTGGTTGTGAGGCTTCGACTGACCAAAGAATTCCTAAGCGAACACGTTTGCTCTAGCTGCACAAACAATTTACGTTCTTTGTCTTCTTCAACCTACAGCACATTGTAGCACTGGACTTCCAAGGGTATGGGGATCATCCCCTCGTAAAGCAGCCTGCAGTCCTACAAGAACGTTGGGGTCAAATAAGCAGTAGCACTCCTAATTCGTATTCACGTGTTCCGGGGCTCAAATTTGGGCCTTGGGACCGTATATGTTGGAGCTCCCACTGACATTTCCTAGTCCCTAAGGTATAGTACCTCATACTTGGACACGGCTGTTTACTTCCAAATCCTTTCTAATTCACTGTTCATTATCTTTCTCATCATTCGGCACTACACAGTCTGAGCTACCGACACCCCAAATAAATAAATATAAATACACATATAATGCTTATATGATCACACAACACAAAGCAAAACGTAAACAGGATTCCAATTAATAATCCCTACGCAAAACAGACGAGGGGCTCGAAGGCATAATGTTGGGGATCACATACAATATAATATAATTTCCTATCTAGCTATATTATTAACATTTTCCTTTATCAAAATAAAAGTGCGGAGGCTAGTGAGATTAATACATTTATTACAGGGGCAGAGGCATTTTAAGGGCTCTGAAGATCACCTGGCAGTGCCATCTGTCCTTTTGGTACAGGCAGGGTAAAGGCAAGGGGTCAGGATGGAGTGCTGGAAAATGAAAAAAAAAGCAAGGTAATGGGAAGTTGCTTCTTTGAACACGCAGCAGACGAAAGATGAGCACCTGAGCTGAATTTTGTTAATGGTATTGGGTGAGTTGCATTATCGGGGAATTACGGTAACGCTGGGAGGGCCGCACATGAAGTATTTAGTTCAAAGTCAGATTTTGATCCAGGACCAAGAAAAGCCTTGAAAATCTTGATAGAATTAGCTGGCCACACACGGACTTCAGGCCACCAGTATAAACATCTCCCCCCGAATACAGTATAATACCACACTAAATCATACCCTGGTTGTCACAGTCACCACCGTTGCTGTTCTCTGCGAGGTGCATGCTGAGGTAGAAGCAGCAATTTAGTATCGAAAATGGTTGCCATGGTTACCGGATGTATTCTATGCGAGGTACGCGCTAAGGCAGAAGAAACTGTTAACTCATATAATACGAGTACAATACACCAGAAGCAGATGGAAACATTCCAACAGATGAGACTAACAGTTTTGCCTTCAGATTTAAACAGACCACTGACAGAGGCCGTGGAGTAGCGCGTGAATATTATGGCGGAACATAATATGACGGGTTACCGTGAGTTCTATATGGAGTAGGTGTTGAGGAAGAATCAAAATGTGGGCGTCGAGCATGATCGCCATGGTTTCCGGGTAAGACTCACTGAGGATGATGACAAACGAAGTACGTTGCTAATATACATAAAAAGTCATAAATGATTGTCAAGCTGTTGCCAAGATAAGGAGAAATGTTTTAATTTGTGTTATTTTAAACGGGAAGGCACACTAAAAGTAGTCAAAATATTAAGGTCTATGATAAAGGGGTCAGATGATCGATCATTTATGACTACGCAATAAGAGGGTTACTGAACACTAAACTGAAAAATAGTTTTCTGTTTCGTGGATGTTTGTCAATCTTCCGCAGTCGAAATTATGGAGCTGAGGCACGTTTAAAATATGTTAGTGACTGAATAATCATTAGTATAATGACTTGATAAAATTATCATGAACGCAGATCGTATGATGAAAGAGGCCACGGGATGGCGCGTGAATACTTACGGAAGTCCGTCCTATGAAGAGACAGCAGCTAGTACAATAGTGTATCATTTCTGCGTTTCCAGTTTCCTACCGAGCACCTGCAGAACAGCCAAACATAATGTGAAGAAAACCACTCCGCAAACCTGTCCACACGCACAGGAATCACTCCTGTTATAGCCATGTGCAGTATTGTGGTGTACAGTTCTGGTTGCCATTCGAATCATCATTCCTAATCCATTTACAATTACATGAGTAAAATTTACTTTCTTATTTTGGGTGTCATTTCTGCGTTACGCTCTCAGCTAGCATGTCACGTGACAACGGCAACCACGGCCACCCCCGGCGAAGACCAGTACAGTTCCTCCTGAACACGTATTAGCTGAACAATAAACTTCGTATAACAGTCATCGAAATTCATGATCGTGAGCATGAACGTTCACCAGTGAGCTGTGCACCAAGCCAGATCAGTCTAATTCAAAACTTCGTCTATTTCTATAATATGCAATTTACTATCATCCTACAATCTACGGCTATTCTGAACGGGCACGTTCCTTTCAGGTTTTCCAACTAAAGCTTTACACGTATCTGCCACTATGCGTTCTGTATTATCTGTTCATCTCTCCATGAAATGCTTGATTTGATGGGAACCTACTGCTAAGACAGTAAATTCTCTCGATCGGCCAGGCATGTGGTTAGGATGGGCGAGGCACGAAAAACATACACAACTTTAGTGTGGCAACCACATGGAAAGCCATCAAAATATGATATTATATTACAACAGGTCTTAGTAAGAGACAAGTGTGTCAGTGTTGGAGATCAGTGGAAGTGGCTCACGATGAGAAGAGAGGATAAAATTAAGATGGATCTTTGTAAGAGATAAGTGGTCAGTGTCGAAGATCTGTGGAAGTAGTTGACGATGAGGAACGAGGATAACATTAAGGTGGATATTAGTAAGAGACAAGTGTGTCAGTGTTGGAGATCAGTGGAAGTGGCTCACGATGAGAAGAGATGATAACATTAAGATGGACCTTTGTAAGAGATAAGTGGTCAGTGTCGAAGATCTGTGGAAGTAGTTGACGATGAGGAACTAGGATAACATTAAGGTGGATATTAGTAAGAGACAAGTGTGTCAGTGTTGGAGATCAGCGGAAGTGCTTACGATTATGTGCAACGCTGCCTTTCGTATTAAAGGGCAGAGGCAACGATGACGTCATATATATCAATACGATTAAGAGCCAACCACTGGTTTTACAGGTCCTATAATGTTTTGGGTATTCCTACCACACTTTGTGTAAACATGCAACTAGGATGTTTGAACTTCCAAAAGCTTTAGTACACACAGCGAAGAGAGAAGTTTAGTTAAGGGACTTGGTTTACAAGACAACTTAGACGGACGCGAGGCGTCTCGAAATTGTCCTGGCCAACAGCTGCAACTCTACGGAGTTATACAAATACACGAAGTTCTCTTTTTCTACAAAAAACAAACTTCCTCTCCATTAACTATGCAAAGATGCATTATGGGTAAACGTGTGCAATTTAAATGGGGTCACGGTAGGAGAACCCTCATATTCCGGTCAGCATGGACACATTACAGCACTTAAAAGGATCAAAGATGGCGGTAAGAAAATATTACACGAATGACTCCAAGTGAATATCAACATTCACGAATGTCACTAACAATGTACAATGCCTACTCACATAAGGTGTATGAAAATGAATACCTACGTTTCATTATGAAAACGATTTTATAGACTACACCGGCCGGCTGCAATCCAGCAAGACCTTACCACTTTGAAGCCTCACTTACTTACTTACTTACTTACTTACTCCATGGTGCAGAGTCCTTCTTGAGAACCTAACTGGTTTGCAGCTAGTCAAGAAATTCCCCGCATTTTATGGAACCCGAAGGTTCATTACCGCACTCATAAGCGTCCGCCACCTGTCCCTATCCTGGGCCAACCCAATCCAGTCCATATACCCACAACCCACCTCCTGGAGATCCATCCTAATATTATCCACCCATCTACGCCTAGGTCTCCCCAGTGGTCTCCTTCCCTCCGGTTTCCCCACCAAGACCCTATA
>Ga0123352_10011013_pt1 | contig 14228 bp, 10 predicted proteins | sample TergutLab28metaG_FD_89700 | JGI IMG/M metagenome (GOLD analysis project Ga0123352, IMG submission 89700) | Labiotermes labralis P1 segment gut microbial communities from Petit-Saut dam, French Guiana - Lab288 P1 | ecosystem: Host-associated > Arthropoda: Insects > Digestive system > Gut ... | reverse complement strand
ATGGGTGAGGAGAGGGGGGTGTATAGGGTCTTGGTGGGGAAGCCGGAGGGAAAGAGACCACTGGGGAGACCTAGGCGTAGATGGGTGGATAATATTAGGATGGATCTCCAGGAGGTGGGATGTAGGTATGTGGACTGGATTGGGCTGGCCCAGAATAGAGACAGGTGGCGGACGCTTGTGAGTGCGGTAATGGACCTTTGGGTTCCGTGAAATGCAGGGAATTTCTAGACTAGCTGCAAACCAGTTAGCTTCTCAAGAAGGTCTCTGCACCATGGAGTAAGTAAGTAAGTAGTATAAAATACTGACAGCGTCATTAAATAACCCGGGAACAAACAAATAAATAAATAAATAAAAATCTTTCATCTGTAATGATGGGCGATATCGGAAATTTTTGTCTGTCTCCATCTGTCACACAAACACACCGACTGCGGCATCTATGGTCGTTTCAGACAGCGCCGAAGCAACTTAAGGCGCTCGTTTTATGATTCGTTCAAGACGGATGACAAATTTGTAAGTCACAGCACGACCAATAATAATCGGAAACATGAACTTCGGGGCAGAGCTGTCTGCCCGGTGAACACAAAACCGCCGGCATCGAGGAAAAATAATCTGCGATGATGAGGTATGTCTCGCGTTGTTCCGGCTCTTGAATTTTGGTTGCACCCACAAGGCCCTATAGTTCTGCAGACATTTTACTACAAATATTTTGTTGCCCGCCAAATCGTAATGGCCATGTTTATTTCTGCTGTGCTGCCAGTAGCAGTTGAGAAGAAACCGTGTCCGTTAAAGAGTGGTATAATTCTTTCACGTTCTTGAACATGCCTCTTTGTAACGACTGTTTAATTTGGATGCACAGTTATAAGACACAATGTGTGGGCAGCAGTTTAAAAAATTTGCCGGAATTCGCTGCTATAACTTAGAGGAATTCGCCAGTATAATTTACAGTAACTGGTGCCTAAGGGAAAAGCTGTGAATAAAGAAATGTACGCTGACACCCTTCGTCGCCTTAGTGATGCGGTCAGAAGGAAACCCCACGAAAAATGGAGGACAAACAATTGATTTCTCCTTCACGACAACGCTCCAGCACACCGGTCGGTTTTGGTCACGGATTTCTTCGCAAAGAACAGTGTGACAGCACTGAAGCATCCCCCATACTCTCCTGACCTGGCTCCAGCTGATTTTTACCCGTTCCCTAGACTGAAATCAGCATCGAAGGGTCAGTGCTGACATTAAGAATTCGACAGGAGATCTGAAAAGGCTAACACAAATGGCTTTCAGGAAAATTTCCATCTCATATACAGTCGCTGGCTGAAGTGTGTAGTTGCACAAGGGGACTAATTTGAAGAAAATATTTCCATGTGACGGGAAGAACTGAAGGAATCTGAGACTGGAAATATGCAATCTGTTACCTACACTTACCCTCATAAAGCACCTATTACTTTTATAAAACTTTCTTATTGTAGATCTGAGTTTTTCATAGCTGTGACTCTTTTGATTGTGATATTCAAGGTTCTTATACAATTTAATCTCGTAAGCAGAGATACATGACTTACAGGAACTTTCTGCCTCCGTATTAGGCACACCCCCTCCCCGTTCCCATAATTTTGCCTAACCAAATTTCACGTTATTGTGGCTATAGGTCTATAACCTCAACAAATCGTCACTCCAATTCCTTCGACCCTAAAGTTGTAGGCGTCATGTTTCTCTAAAAAGTTACTATCCACATAAAAGGCAACACGATGTAGAAAGTCTTTGTAGTTTTTATTGTAACAGTGAGCTGCCTGTCAGGGAAGAGCATCATTGTGTGTTTCAGGCTTAGAAGCGCGTCAGAATCGACGGCTGTATGCGTCATTGTGTGTTGTTCTAAGTCCATCAGACGTCCCCACTCGTGCAGACATGCAGAGAGCAAATGAGATCTACCCGGAACTCAGTTCATTGTTACAGAATACGAGACAGTAGTGAAAGAAGGGTCCATTTAATATTATTAGACTCCTAGGAAATCAGAGAGACGCTGAAGATGGATTTATTGTCTCAGCTCACATACAGAGACCCACGTGACCACAGTCGACAAAACGAATTCCTAATAATTAATAAAAATGTGGCCAGCTATATGACAAATTTAATCACCTTCCAGCAAAGCTAAGCGGGTCTCAACTGACACCTGCTTTTGTGACTGACTTTCTCGCGAATCACTTAGTCGTTCCAGGTAAATAACAAGGTAGTATCTCTAATTATGACGTCACCTTCCTTCTGTATCCACTCCAATTCATGATTCACTAAATGTCTTCCCATTCGACACTGTATAGTAGTGTCTGGAAGGAGTAAAACTTTGTGAGTATATCAATTTAGGTTATCAAGCCAAAGAGGGTCCTACTGGCGCGGATCCATTTCAGAAATTTTTAATAATCAAGGCAGTTTGAAAGTTAACATAAAGACATACCAGAAATAAAGGATTTTTAATTCGGAGTTCACAAAAGAGCAATTTTGTCGTACAGCCAAACTAATTATTCTTTATTAAAGCAACTTATTCGAAAGACTTTCCCGAGTGTCTCCCTGTGGTTGGAATGAACTTTCGAATCAGGTGTTTATATTCGAGAAATCAACATTTCAAATCTCAGCCTGAAGACTAGCTGTAATGTCTTAGGTTTTCCGTGGTCTCTCTAAGTCCTTCCAGGAAGATACCGTAACAGATCTTCATAAGAGGTAACCGACAGCACCTTAAATACTCTTTCTAGTTCATTACGCACTTATTGTCTTACTACTCCATGCTAAATAATTTGATCTAATGATATCGTCATTAAATTAAATTCAAATAAATAACCGAAGACCAACGAATACAAAAAAAAAAGTGTTCGGCGAGGGTAGTGCTAAATGGGTCATAGGTTAATAAGACAATGTGTTACACTGAGAGTATTGTGTGTTAAAGAAGGCACACATGGAGTAATCTTGTCCATACATACGAACACATAAACTGATGTAACGTGAAAGAGGTTGTCTCCGTGAGGATATTCGAACTACATTCAGTTTAATTCTGTTATAACGACCTCGTTTTGTGCAACACCTTATCTATACCGTAGCGTTATATACATTCTGTGCTACCAACTAAGTCTCCATAAAGCTCGTGTTTTTCTGCCCTGTTTAGTACAACACATATTATAGCATCTACCTCGGATATAACAACACTGTAAATCATGCGTTCCGACATAATTTTCAAAGAGGTAGGCTAATTTGAGAATTCAGTCTTCACTTCGTCCTGACGAAGACAAGCCTTCTACTCTTTCAGGCAGCTATATAAATTCCAGGCCTGGAAAGTGACCACAGTCACTATAATTCATGATTTCAGGCTTCCGTCGCGCTGTAAAAGACACCCTTGCTCTTCTGGGATGTTCAGCAGCGTAGATTATGTTGCGTACCTCCCAGGAGAGCGAAGATCCCAACGGTAATTCACTTTTGGCTTAAAGTCGCTCCCTTCTTTTCTACTTCTGCAGTTAACAATAGGCTGGAAGAGTGACAACACGCCTGCTGTGACGAACAAAGAAAGATTCTGAGCGTCGAAGGGAAACTTCAGCGGTACGAGAAGTAGAAAATAGAAAAAAGAATACAGCTGACCTGAGTCGGGAATTTGGTCTCGTAATTTCTATGATCCAAAAGATATGGGAAAAGAAAAACAAGATTATTACTTTGTTTGAACCGAACGGACAGAAAATACAGAGATTTCTAAAGTCTGAAGGAAGTGACGTCAAAGAGGGACTGCTTAACGTTTTAAAGCCTACTGGTTTCGTGCGCCAGCAGGTTTAACACTTGAGAATTATATATTCTGCCCACACTCCATTTATTTGTTTTGTATTTATCTCAGAACAAACAGCGACTTGTGCCACTTACATCACAAGCTGATTGGTTTTTATAACCGAGATGAAAAGTGCTTACTGCGCGGTACGGACTGGGTCTTTAAATAAAGCAGTCTGCGCTTCGTCTTTAAGGGGTTAAGTGGTTTTAGCAACACATAGTAAAAATTTATTAGTGAGTGATCCTCTTCTCTTAATAATTTTTGTCCTTCCCGAGTTTTAAAGACAAATTAATGTATTTTTAACGTGAGACTGTACAGAAATTTACAATTATATGAGTAATTTTTATTTTTTCTCAATTTAATTGTAATTTACACTTAAATAGATGATAGCGTAAAATTTTAATTAATATTCCTACATGCCTGTATTTTTTCTTAAAATATTTTTTCTTCACGTCTACAATACGCCTTGGTTAGCGTGACACTCGTTTATGATGACACAATTCATTCGGTCCTTTCATGACGTTGTGACTTTGTTCGACTTTACATCCCAAATAAAAGACTAAATCTCTGTTAGCAGGCTGATTTCTATGCGGACAGCGTCGAGCTTTTGTAAGACGTTACAAAATGTCGGAGCCCTTCAAAAAGCAGAAAAGCCATGGAAATCTCCAAATAATGGAGTTTCTAGAGAGACGTAAAGAAGTTATACATTTTAAAGACTTGAAATATGGTTATTACATTTTGCAAAATATTGAGCTAATATTAATTAAAAACTCTGTATACATATTCTTGTATGGTTTTGACACTACATAATTCCCGCAGCTGTGTTGCTAAAATCTCTTGTTACCCGTGAGTGTTGGTCTACATATTATGATCCATATTTTCCTGTTTTTTCGACTGCGGAACGGAAGTATTGTGTCCGTCCGGTTTAGCTTCCCGATACTATCAGTTACGAAGCCTCAAGGGAAAATCAGTCAATAATGTAATAGCTTCATGGAAGAACGATCCATCACTCAGCTTCGCCGTTAAAAACAAACCAACTTGGACTTTGACATTTCATGCAGTAGTAATAGTTTTTACATGGTTATACCACTGCTTACATTGTTACGTGGAAGATAGGCCTGGACGTTAAAGAAATAAGTCAGACTTAACTGCAGTATTGACAGCTGAAATTAAACTCTTAACAACGACCTTGACAGTAGACAGTATGAAGATACTAGGAATGAACTACGAAAGTTTTCCTTTACAGAAAAATATGTCATAACGCCACAGAACGATGGATTGAACACCAGGATCGAATGTAGTCTACACGATCACCCTTGGTCACTTTGTTGTCCCGACGCGCTCAGTTTGGTAGGTGATCTTCTTTCGGGAAACGGGTGTGGTTCACCGAATCACATATAGTTTTAATTATTTCTTTTTTTCATTTGTTGTTTTATTTACTCAATTTATTCTTGATATAAAATAATGGAGCGCTATATCCAGTAAAAAACTAGATCATTTCTAGGAAACTGACACAGTCACTTCTCTGTACTCCTACTTACACCACACTCGTACGCGACTGAATTCGCACTGGATTGCTAGCGTCCGTTGTCCGTTTCTAACCTTTTCTCATTTAAATCTCTCCCCTCCTACCTATCACCAACGGTCCCGACTATACGTTGACAGATTAACTTACAACGCATGCCATGAACCGTCCGTAACTGACGCCAGCAATCCTAAGAAACAACTATACTAAAAATGATCGGCTACACTAGAATACAAGACATTTATTTTTTTAAACAAATGAAGATGCAGAAGAGATCTTGGTCGAAAAAGAAGGCGTTAGGTATTCTGCAACTTTGACAGTCAGCTTAATCCAACAAGCAAGAAATAATAAATGAATTGACATTACCTAGACACACGTGTGCTGTCCTGTCTTATCAATTACTTATGTACAAGTAAATTGTCTTTCTTCAGCAAAGATTGCAGATTAATTCTACAACATGTGCGACACTATATAGATTAAAATGGGAGGACCCTAATCATTCTACTTGTCACAGCATTTTTGACAGGTTCTGAGGTTTCTTAATGACGCTGGCTCAAATGCCGAGTTATGTACGTTGAATTACAAGGGAAGATAATCCTTCATGTAGATAGGTATGCATTAGAGGGAACGTGTTCATGGCCGATTCTAACTGCTATATGGAGGTTCGCCTAAAATCACTTGGATGGTCGACAACACCGAGTAGCGTAGCAACTAACTGCGTCTCAATAGAAACACAGGTTTGTACTGTACCAGGGTCGTGCCCGGGATTTTGGGCCACTGTATCAAGCTTACAGACGGACCCTGGCGTATCCATAAGGCATATGGCCAATTTTTGTACAATTCCCACAAACAGACATTGCTTCCAAATGAAGCTGTTTATTTAAACCTTCTTTCTAGTACGAATTCTCGCGAATGTTCTCCAAATCGATGGAATAGAATGCTATGTTAAGTTAGATTAAAAACTGTTGTGACGAGCTCGTAGATCACCTTTATTTGTGGATGCCTATGTTTCTACATGGTAGCTACAGCCGCGTCTTTTTACCAATCTCTGTATGCATGGAAGAATGACGCACACAGAGACAGACGGGATACACAGAGTGCTTAAGCATGTAGGCCAACTTATTATTATATGTGGAAAGAAACGTTAATATGAGACCAGCAACTGAAAGTAAAGTTGTCGTCTGAAGACTAAAATTAATCTAAACACAATCTAACACTCCGTTTGTACCTGAAGGGAAGACTCCGCTTCTCCGCCATAAAATCCATCCAGTTGATTTGTGTGGGCATCATACAAAATAACTACCTTGCGCAAAAGGTAGCATTTCTTCTTTTTAAATCTTGTTGTACCATAGCGTCTACTGGACATTGAATAGTGAGTACTAAGGGATTTTAATAATAGTTTGCATGTACGTAATAGTGTTGTAAATGTGGAACAGGACTGATTCAGGATATAGTCAATGAGGATGACAGCACAGGAAACGTTAATGACGTAATTTCTTGGTAACAAATCATTCTTTCAGGCCTGCAGTACTGGATATTTTGGTGCTTCGAGGTGTGGCCTAATGTCAGCATCGAAATAGGAATTTGAGAGAGGCTAACCCGTTGTGTATTATCAAGTCTGTATATTATGCACCGTCAATACAGAACATTCATAAAACAAGTTGCAATAATTACAATTAGGTGATATTTGCCTACATGTTTCGGCCGTGACCGGCCATCTTCAGGCCAAACAAGAACAATAATTAAGATACAGTAAAAATATTACTCAATGGGATCCCATTTCGTTCACATTAAACCTTGATAAAATAATAAAATTCTTACTTAAGATTAAAACAGTGGAGTAATATAGTAAAATTGTAAAACTAAACCTTTATGCACTGTATTCAGGCCTCAACCACATATCACCTAATTGTAATTATTGCGTCTTTTTTTATGTACGTTGTGTATTGACGGTGCATAATGTACAGAAATAGAAATTTACTTAATACAGGACTAGCGACGGTATTGCTTGTAAATAGCTGACGTCGTGCTGGAGGTTCCGGTTCAAGGGAAACCAGCCACCGTCACTAATCTTTTTGGTGGTTTTCCTCATTTAATGTCGGCACGTGCCGCTGCACTATCTCAAATTAAATCACGACTGTTATATCGCATAATATATATAAATGTTACTCATTAATGGGTCTATCATTTTATACTGTACAGTACAAGCCATTGGTAACGGCATTAAATAAACCAGTAACCAAAAAAAGATAAATTGAGCTTATTAATATTAAGTTTCGAAGAAATTCTACAGGCATGACGTCACAAAGCTTACTAAAGGCCTGTGTGTATCGGAAGCGAAAATGAACCTTCAATTAAAGGGATCAGGGTGTGGGGAGAGAGTCAGTGACGTCGGGTGCTGCCATGTGGTACGTTACCATGGCGACTCTTCCAACCACCACCATTCCCCACGTTAATAGTGATACAGCCATTCAGACCCAGCCAAAGAAATGCGATATTGTATGGAGCAGTTTCCCGTTAGCTGAAATTCACACTCTTTTGCGTCAAATGTTTGAACAAAGACAGGTTTACAGAAACAGGTATATCTTATTGTCAGATGTAGAAGTTAATATACATTTACACCAGATGAAAATATGTAAACTAGCAGAGTAATGTAAGTCTGGTCCACTCCAGCACATTTCCGTAAGACGGTTTCAGAAATGATAATTTCGGTTGTATAGGACTTCTTACTGTGGTATTCTCGGTTATATATTTCTGGATTTCCCGATTCATTAAGGTAAAGCACCACAGGTTCGTAAAAATAATGATCGCTCCTGAAATTAACGTACATTATAAATACGAGTAAAGATTCAGTTCGCACGTCACAGAGGGTGAGCTGTACTTTCATAAAAAGGCCAAATGGTTAATATTGTATGTCCGTACATATGACGCCCTTGGTGTGACCGAATGAGGTAATCCGCGTTTGCATTGCTATGAAAAACTTTCTTTAGTGAGTGACGTCACAATCGGAGGATCCATGGTTATAATAGAGCTTGGTTTGTTGATGGCGTCCCACCCGGTTTGAATGAGGGTGCGGTTTCCATGGATACGACAGAAATCGGTTCATATGTGATGACACCAGCCCATTTTTTATGGAGTCTTACCAAGGGGTGTATCATGTGAATATAACGTCTCCTCATCATACAACGGGCCATACCATTGATGTGAGTGAGTGAAAGTGTGAGTCACACCCAGGTTAGTTACAATTTTTCCACGGCTACCGATAAGGTTACCTGGTTACAACACTGCTTGAAATGTCAGCGTCGCCACAACAGGGGTTTCCATCGTTGTCATAGTTACCAAATTTCCACGATTACGATAGATTGGTTGTGAGTGACGTCACAACCCTGGTTTCAATAGGACCGGTTTTCCATGGTTGCGAAATAGTTCGGTTTGGAAGTGACATTATAAAATCCGGGTTTCACTGGTTGCGATGCAGCGTGATGAAAGACGGGGTTTATTGATGTTAATTTTATTGCACCTCGTCATAAGATGGGGTTGTGGCCTGTAGGCTGTTTATTTTGAGACTCGTGCGGAACACATAAATACAATCTGCAGCCAAAGTGCACAGCTTTTATTCTTAAACATGACAACTGACATAGTAACGAGTAGGCTTTAGAGGATTAAATTTACAACTTCAGTAATTTTTTATCATGGTGCAACACCCCCTGGGAGGCCAGTGCCCCCTCATTATCGAGGATTCATGATCACACTCAGACACACCACACTCGGTAGGACTCCTTTGGACAAGTGATCAGCCCGACGCGAAGACTTCTTCCTGACAACACACAACACTCATAAGAGACAGACCTCCATGCCCCCGGCGGGATTCGAACCCACAATCCCAGCAAGCAAGCGGCCGCAGAACCACGCCTTAGATCGCGTGGCCGCTAGGATCGACAATTACAGTAATTACTGTCGTCGTTATTCAAGGGCAGTCCCTAAATAACAATCACTGCGCTATAATATGCGAAGAGACATTTCTGTAGTTTATAGCTTAAGACTTCGCTAATCCTGTACTAGTCTCAAGCCGGAGCATCCAACGTGTGGTCATCCTGACCCCCGAGCACAGCCTGCTTAACATCTTTAGCAAGAAAACTAATTACCTAGCATATATACGAGTGGAAAAACAACGCCTAAACCTGCGGGCTTCTACAGTTGCATAGCTGAATGCCACCAGAAACGGCCATGCTGATAAATACAAAATTAATTTGATCCGCACACAAATTAATTTCTTAACTCCTCACCCCTTACTGTACAGCTTGGACGCCCCTGATCTAAAAACGCTGCCGACCGCGAAAAGCTTTATGCTAACAATCTTCCTGTTTTAATTCCAGAGTTTACCCCATAGATACAAGTCATACACTTCCGCTGCCAATTCATCATTATGCTTCACAGTCGTCTTATGAGGTACATAATGGGTGTTTGCAAATATGAAATGGTGGGACCGCTGACATTCAAATGCTGCTTTCAATTCTGCCACTCTTCTGTTATTAAACCACGGTTGTCGCAAGTCACATATTACAATCTTACATTTTGAGGTCACGTCAGTCATTATTGCATTATATAGATCTAAATTCTCTCTGTACTCCGCAGTTTTATATATTTTTCCTTTGTAATATACGAACGTATATGATCTGGGTATATCCTTACCCCAGACCAAGTATCCTCACAGAAATGTGTTATAAAAATGTAAATTTTGCCTCTTACAGCATTATTTCTCTTCGCATATGAACATGAATATAGTCGAATCCCATAGTGAAATAACTTTCAAATGTTCCACTTACAAATATAACAGTTACATTACACTCCGAACTTGTTATGGGCTATGTTATATCGATATCATATCCTTTAAAAATTGCTTATATTATTACGAAAAGTCTAAAATTAATAAATACCTTATGAATGTCTGTATTATTGCAGTGTCACTTTTGCGCCGAGTTTTAAAACTTAAACCCACAATTAAATTATAAAACCCGTTCAACTTGTAAATAATACAATAGAGTTTACGTAACAAATAAAAATTTTCCTTTCGAATTTAAAGGGAATTAATTATACTAGTTAGAAATGGTCAGGACGTCTGTATTAACTAAGTTACTGTATATATATATATATATATATATATATCCAAGGAGCAAAGTCCTTTATCCGAAATTAGCCATAGAATGGCGAATGAAAAAAAAATTATCGCCATTTATGGATTTGTTTAAGTTTGTGGCAGTGGTAACTACAGCAGCTACTTAGAACGTTTCTTATCTCGTCTGCCATCCGAAGATTTATTACCGTGTTATCAGAGCCGACCGCTGAGCTCTCTTCTTAGACAGATGGACCCAGTCCACATCTCAAAATATTTCTTCAAAATTTATATCGAAGTTATTGTCCCGTCTAAATTTAGGCCCTCCAAAAGGTAAAGAAACAAGAAAAATATACTTTGTGGTGTGAACGTTTTTGTGGCAAAATTCGACTTACATGCTATTTTTCAGTTACGAGAAACCGTAAATTTTCAGAAGCTGTCAAACCAAACTTTTCTGCTTCAGGGCAGTTTTCTCCAGATCACTCCGGTTCTTCGTAGCTAAATCTCTAAATCATTGCGCGAAATGCCTTCGGTGCTAAAAGGAGGACTTAAAATAATCCATCAGCCAGTACCATCTGGTTTGTCCAAGGTTAAATAACCCCACGCTTAAGCGGCAAAATGTTTGAAGTGTAAGTTGTGCAGGGCGACGACAGGCATTACAGAGTGCACGGTAGGAGAGCCAAATTTGCATCAGGCTGTTGGAATATTCTCTTGGAATCTTAGCGCCACTATTTGTGTCCTGAGACTCTTATTCATGTTCCACTTCATAAATAAATGTTAGGATTTGAAAATATTTATACTTACATCTAAGTCTTTGTAACATCACAATCAAGTCGACAATAAAGTGTTTGACAAAAGTAATTTGACGATAATCATTCGTGAAATAGAAGAGGAAACAGTCCACATTTCAGTATGATTTACGATAGGAAATTAAAAAGTAGCTACAAAGACGAGGTTATTTCCAGTGACACGATGTTCAAACAAACTTTAAGTGGTTTGAATGTTAGTGCAAATGTAGTTCTTCTAAGATGCAATAAGGGCCCAGATGCTAAACAGTTACAGACGTTTCGATGGACTTATTATCTTCGAAACGTCTGTGACTATTTGCCACTAGGCTGGCGTAAGAGAGCAGAAGAATGAAATTCTCAGCACCGCCGACGTCATAATTTCAAAATTTGCATGTTTCGGAGGTTATTAGAGAGCTGTCACAAGAGGATGAAGATAAGGTGACGGTATTTTAATATCGAATAAGGAAAAGAGACTACAAGAATAAAAACTGCGTAGGAAAAACTTGGATGAACAAAGTTCTGTACTGCTAATATCATGGACATTACTTCCACATCACTAGTAATATCTTAACAAAGATTTTTTTATGTTTTGCTGACCGTGCATCTCAGTATAATCTTAGCAACTGACCAACTTAATGCACAAATTCTTGTTTTGTAATAAGTTTATTATAAAACAAGAATTTGTGCATTAAGTTGGTCAATTGCTAAGATAAGACTTAACAAAGATGTTTTCCTGCAAAAGCAAACCATTCCAATTGAACTTTCCTTTAAGACGCGATAGTAATTGAGATGGTAAAGAAAGTTCCCGCTTTTATGGAATACAAATATATACTACTTTGTTCAAACAAATTCGGTGTTAGAACGCATATGAATGCGGCCCTCAAATAATCATTTTAAGTACTTAATAAACATTTTAATATTATCCTCCCAACTATGTGTAGGAAACTGACCTGACATCATACAAATTTTTTGCACGGCAAAAAACTTAAATTGAAAATGTGGTTTCTCCCGCTCTTGCTCACATTTTGCTCCTTAATTCGAGCTAATTACTAAACATTTCTTCTCAGCATTCTATTACTCCCTCCCACTGAAGTCCAAATATTATCCTGTATATACTGTTTTCAAATGCCCGCAATCTTTTTCTTCCCTTAGAATAAAATGTTCGGTTTTTAAAATATTTAGTCTTTTTCGTCGGCCATTCAATCACAAAAGAGGTATCAAAATAAACTAACCAAGCAATGTTTAGATAAAAGTAACGACCTAATCTATTGAATCAAGAATTTGTGTTGAAACCTCACAGACACGATTAAGGCTGTTTAAGAACCCAAAACAAAAAGCGAGGTATTGGAAACTCAGAAAATCAAAACCGTCTGATATAAAAATCTTCTACTGGACAATAAGATTAATTCTGCCTGTTGAAAGAATATTCCTATTAGAAAGCTTATATGTCTTTTTCACCTTCTACTGAAGACACAAACCAAACTCTTGCTTTGGCTTCTTGTTCATTTCATTACTGCAAGTTTTAGCTCATAAACACTTGGATTTTAAAATCTTTGTGTTGGAGAAGAACACGTATAACAAGTTTAATAATAATGTAATAATCTCCTTTCACTAATTCTTTTTTTTATTGGCCTCTTTAATTCGTAAGGAAGAAAGCAGGGTTATGAGATCCCCATACAGTGTGTGTCTGATTTCAAATTTTTAATAATTTCACCACCTTTTTACAAAACTTAATATGACGGTAATATTATTACAGTCCACTGACGGGTGCATCTCTCACGTTTCAGTTCCCTACGGTCTGTAAGTATGTGATGGAGCATGATTTTGTCATGTGGAAGCGCCATATAATTCAGGATCCTAAAAACTGAAGGTAATGGATCTCCATGAAACGCGCAGCTTCCGTGAAGAGCGTTTCTGTAAGGTGCAAAAGGAGAAACTTATAGTTGCAAGAAATCTATAGGCATGTTTCGGCATAAAATTGTAAAATTTGGCTGTATCATATTTAAAATTTTAATCAAATTAAGTTCCGACTCGAAAAGAATTTGCAGTTATGCCCATTTTCTCAAGAATCCAACACACCACCCCATCAGCTAAATTTAACTTTAGGCCTACTACTGACAAATGTGTTAAACTTATGTAAAAAAGATATCAAAACACTAAATTTGTAGGGCTACAAGTCAGGAATATGAAAGTAGGTCTCTTAAACTGTGACTGAAATTGCTTGCTTCAAAATACACCTATTCCTAATCAATTTAGGATATTTAGCCGTAGATAAGGAATGTATCGATTTCTTTATGTTTTGCTGACCGTGCATCTCAGTATAATCTTAGTAAATAACCAACTTAATGAACAAATTCTTGTGCTCGAAACATGTAGAGGAATATAATAAATTTTATTCCTATACATGTTTCGAGCATTATTGTGCTCATCATCAGGAGGTCAAAATTGTATTATAAAGCTAATTTTATCATTTCACCGTGCATTCTGCAGATTATTTAATTACACACACCAACACATGCACATATATATATTATTTAAGACGTCTAAAATTTACATTAAAACATTTAAAACGCTCCTACATGTTTCGATCACACGATCATCCTCAGGGAGCATATATTGTTCCTTGCTAAAGTTAAAATTTAAAACTTTCAGTGAATTACTTCGTTATGTTAATTTTGGTGTTGTGGCAGCATGTCGTGTTTAATCTGCATTCTTCTTTAATTACTTTAGCTTGGTGTTCTTGTAGTTGTTGTTGAGTTTTGCTTGTTGGGCATTAACTATTTTTATCATTTCATCTTGCATTCTATAGATTATTTAATTACACACAACAACACATTCACATCTATGCCACAGCACCAAGTTAACATAACGAAGTAATTCACTGAATTTTTTTTTTATTTTGATGTTTTCACCGTGCATTTTTGATTTCTAGTATTTTTATTATTCCAACTTAATGCACCAATATCAATTAATGTTAAAATCCAATAATTAAAACATTAAAATTGTTATTATCTT
>Ga0123352_10011011_pt1 | contig 14229 bp, 9 predicted proteins | sample TergutLab28metaG_FD_89700 | JGI IMG/M metagenome (GOLD analysis project Ga0123352, IMG submission 89700) | Labiotermes labralis P1 segment gut microbial communities from Petit-Saut dam, French Guiana - Lab288 P1 | ecosystem: Host-associated > Arthropoda: Insects > Digestive system > Gut ... | reverse complement strand
TAGCCAACCAGACCTTCATCTTGGTGAACAGATGGTAATCGCTTGGTGCCAGGTCCGGACTGTAAGGAGGATGGTCGAAAATCTCACAGTTGAAGAGCTTGATTAAAGCATTTGTGTGAGCCGCGGTGTGGGGCCGCGCGTTGTCGTGCAGAAGAACGACGCCTTTAGTGAGCATCCCGCGCCGTTTGTTTTGGATCGACCTTCGAAGATTATTCAGCGTTTCACAATAAACCTCTGGCGTTATTGTGGTCCCCGGTGCCATGAATTCTGTCAACAAAATTACCTTACGGTCCCACAATACGTACCTCACAGCTGGCCGGAGCGGCTATGGTAGTGTCCGTGTGTCATCAGTACTCCTGCACTACGCAGCGAAAATGTGTGAGGGTAGGCGTTCAGCGATAACAAACGTTACTTGTTACTGCTGAGCGGGCGCTTTGGCGTTATGACAAGGGGTTTCTTTTTAGGAACCAATCGGAGGTTGATTTTGGAATTGGCCACGTACTAAACGTCAATTATATTTGAGATGTTCTGGTCTGCAATACTAACCGAAGACACATTGTGTCTGGTATTACAGACAGCACTGCTCGGTCCATGGACCGTGATAGCTCAGACGGTATAGCGACTCGCTACGGGCTGGACGGTCCGGAGTTCGAGTCCCTGTGGTGACGAGATTTTCCGCACTCGTCCAGACCGGTCCTGGGGCCCACCCAGCCTCCTATGCAATGGGTACCGGGTCTTTCCCGCAGGTAAAGCTGCCGGGGCGTGGCGTTGACCACCCACCCCCGTCTAGCGCCGAGGTTAAAGAAAGAGTATAGCTATACTTCTACTCCCCCTCTGGGACTTCGTGGCATGTTCTAAGGTGAAATTTACTGCTCTGTGCTCCCTCCAGGTACCAGAATAGTACCTTAAATTACATCGCTACGTCTCCACTTCACACATCAGCTGTGGCTTACTTTGATGATAGTGATGTTTTGGGTTGAAGTTGCGTGCTGTAAAGAACATAGAAAATTTTGGTAGGCAGCAGTAGGCCGACTGGTCTAGAAGTAAATACAGAGAAATCTGTATATATGTTCGCGTCTCGAGACCAGCATGCAGAGAGAAAATTGCGACATAAAATGCGCAACAGATAATTTGAAAAAGGTGTAACAGTTCAAATATTTGGTAACAACTCTGACAAATCAAAGCCTCATTCAAAGTATAAATCAAAAGAAGATTGAAGTTAGGGAATGCTTGCTATCATTTAGTGCAGAATCTGTTGTCTTCCAATTTTCGGTCCAAAAATATAAACATGGAGAATATACGAGACATACGTAATTTTGCTTGTTGCTTTGTATGGGTGTGAAACTTGGTCACTGACAATGAGGGAGGAAGGCAGGCTGAGGGTGTTTTATAATAGGGTGCTGAGGAAGGTATTTGGACCCAAGGAAGACGAGGTGACAGGGGAATGGAGAAAACTACATTCTAGTGATCATGTCAGGAAGAATGAGATGGGCAGGGCATGTGGCATGTATGGGGAATAGGCGAGTTGCAAACAGGGTTTTAGTAGGGAGATATGATAGAACGAGACCACTTGGAAGACCTAGGCTTGAATGGGAGGATAATATTAAAGTGTATCTTCAAGCACTGGGATTGGAAGGCACGGACTGGAATACTGTGGCTTGGGGATAAGTGACGGGCTGTTGTGAATGTGGTAATGGACCTTCTGGTTCCATAAACTGCGGGGAATTCCTTGACCAACTGAGGACCGCTTAGCTCCTCAGAAAGGACTCTGCTCATCGGGGCTAGCTGTCTACACTTCACACACTTCCAGATTTATCACCCCCTAATCATCCACCAATCGACCACATAGAGAATTCTGAAATAGTGACAGCATCTTTTAATAACCCCTAAAAAGTACTTACAATGCCAGCAGTTTTATATCCTGTATATGTTACGCTACGCCGGACTTAAATGGTGAAAACTAAAGGACAGAACCTCTTTGAAGATAAAGGCGAGGACAAGGGGTGTCCAGTTTTAAAACATAGGCCAGGGTGGCCACCTTTTAAAACATAGGCCAGGGTGGCCAGCTTTTAAAACATAGGCCAGAGGTGGTCAGCTTTTAAAACATAGGCCAGGGTGGCCAATTTTTGAAACTTAGGCCAAGGGTGGCCAGCTTTTAAAACTTAAGCCAGGGGTGTCCAGCTATTAAAAGATAAGCCAGGGATGGCCAGCTTTTAAAACATAGGCCGGGGTGGCCAGTTTGAAGATAGAGGCCAGATGTGGCCAGCTCTAAAGATCTAGGCCACGGATGGCCACATTTCAAGATATAGGCAGGGGTGGCCTGCTATACGATCTTTGAAACCTGCACTTTAGGAGGCAATTTGGGAAATGCCAATGGACTAATAAAATACTTCTTTGCTTTGTTTGATGCCTTTTTGTGGTCATACAAGTACAACAGGCGAGCTTCAGTCAGTTCTAAATCTCCTTTCTTTAGAAAATCTTTTGAACCTCCGTTATACATTACCTTACGTTTATTTTTCAAAGGCACATTTCTCTAGCCGTCTGCTGTTCACACCTGTCACCGGCATACTTGGGAGGTTAAGGTTAAACTGCGTCTTTTAGAAATGGAATGGGAGATTGTGGACTGGGTAATCTGATTTGGCATTAAAAAACAGCGAGGGCTGTTGTGAAAAGGGCAATGAACCTTCCGGTTCCGTAGAATCCTAAGAATTTTTGTGACTAGTTCAGAGAATTTTTGCGTCTCAAGAAAGACTGCTCCATGGACGTAGTGAGATAATTACTTGCTCTAATTCCGCAGTGATAGAGGACCTACATTTACAGTATGACGCATGCGTGTATTTCGTGGTAGGAGAGAGACTTTGGGGTGGGGGTAGACTGTTTCCACGCAGGTGGCGCTGCACACCGGCAGTAGTCAGTAGTTACGCGGCGAAGGTTGTTGAATGAGGTTGGCCAGTGCGGTTCTGTTGTACTGTAGCGCAGACAGTCAAATGAGGCAGGTATCTATATAGGAAAGACCGGACTACGAATATTAGCAGTAAACTGCGCATTATAGTTCTTTGCACACTCATGGCAAGTAAAAGAACATCAATAACTGTAATGCAGGTTATAATGGAATCTCAGTATCATTTTTAGCCTTTCATTCAAATGGATATAAAAAACATTACTCGCTCTTTCATTCCAAAATATAATGGGCAGTGTTTTCAGTAGCAATTTAATTTAATATGTATTTAATGATAAATAATCGGTGTCATTGTTCGTCATGTTATAATTTCAGATCATGAACTCAATAGAAATATTATCCATAGATAAGTAGGAGAAGGGTATATTTATTAACTTGTTTTAAATATTCTTGTAAAAGGAAATTTTGAAGGACTCTCGAATTACAGACCACACAATACTTTCATGAAAAATAGGTATATTATGAAATATTAGTTCAATTAAAAGAATTATTACTTAAGGAAAACTGTGAACTTTTTAGCTGATGTCTTTGGTCAGTTGACGTTGGTTTGTGTTCGCGTGATAACACGCAGGAGTTTCACAATTGAACAATACAATCAATACTTTATAAAGACTAAACTTTATATGGATGAGTGAAGTTGTCTGACAGAGAAACGATCGAAGAAGATACAGAGTGTGTGTGAGAGAGAGACGGGGAATAGCAACTGAGGCAAAACAAATGCCTGTTGCATTGTTGATAGAGCAACAGTTTGGGAAGCGAGTATATGCGAGTATAGCAGTGAATATTTAAACAAAACTCTGGGTGTGTATTTGCTTGAAAACAGAGTCTTATGCAGAGTGTGGACGTATTTATTAACCACGAGTTATGTGAACGTACGATTTTAAGTTCAGCTGATTTCTGCGAGACATTTGTTCGCGTCATCACGGGAGAGTGTCTGTGCTAGTAGGGAAGAAATTCGAGTGATGTGAATGAATGAAAAGCAATAAAGATGTATGAGAAGAGATTCCCGGAACAGTGAAGGTCAGCACTTGGGTTCGTAAGCCTGTAAGATTTCACGAAAATATACTGACGAATATTTTCCCTCCGTCGTGGTTTTAAAGTTATATCGAGTTAGACAATTTTCAGTGTGTGTGTGTGTGTGTCAAGTGTGATAGAAAGGGGATTTTGATGTGTTTTTAGAACTCCTGTTTGTAATTACACGTCCCCCCCCCGTTTCTGTGGAGGAAGATAAAAGAAGTTTGTTTGCGCGACCTTTCGGTGTTGCGGCAGTCTTCATCTTTTTCGCTGTCGGTGCGAATATGCCTTCCATCAGCAAACTGGAGTTCACAGCTGGAATGAGGTGAGTTTGAAAACTTTTCCTGTCTCTGTTAGTGATGTCTGCTGCTTTATGTGCCGTAGCTGATTACTTTAGGGAGCAAATTTATATTCGGGTAACTTCGTACGCATGTAAGCACATACATACGTAATACATACACACATACATAATGCAAACTCATACATACACACATGAATACACACACATAAATTATACACGTATACATATATACACAAATACATACACACATATATACACATACACACGCACATACATATATACATACGTACATACACATACACACACACATACATAGATACATACATACACACACATATATACATAAATACATACATATTTATAGACTCATACATATACACAGAGCCGGAAAATCGTGCCTGCCGGCTCCATCACTTAAGTCCTTGGTGATCACTGACACAAAAACGTCAGTTCCATTCACCTCTACACTGTATAATCCATCAGTTAATTGATTTTATCAAGTAACTATTGTAAAGACGTTACCATTTAAAATATTACACTCAACGCATTTCTTACTATGGCAGGTGTAGCGGCATGCTAAACTGAACACAGGCTGCTAAACTTCCCTCTTTCTAACACAAATGCGCTTTCTTTTAGGCCGATGGTTTGAATATTTTCGTATATCAAGTCAGAAGTTAAAGCTGGGATTATATGGTGTTTAGTGAGAACAAATGTACGAGTAGGACCAGAAGATGGAAGCATGATTTGCTGTTCAGTTATATCAGTTGCGAGTCTATAGCGGAAGTTGGCAGGGTTGATAGTAGTTACGTATAGGAACACAAGGTGCATCAACAAACAGTACTCTAAGATGTCTTCAGTAATAACATTACAGAATGTTCAGTGTTTCAGTATGCAAGCAGATTACAAAATGAGAGTAACGTAAAACTCCTCTTATCCGGATTAATAGGGACGGCGAATCAGAAATTCCGGACATTTGGATTTTTCTTTGAAAATAGGAAAGAGTGGCAGTTTCTAGAAACGATTATTTTATGCTACATATTTATTCATGTACAAATACAGGGGTGCTGATAATTCCTTAGCCCGACCAGGAAGGAAACAAGATAATGTTTCTGTCGGAATGGCGCGAGTTTCCTTCGGCGCCTTGCCTTGCAGGAAAAAAAAAACTTGATGACAGCTCGCGTCTCGATGTTTTTGAAATCGTGCGCGTCCCTGATATTCTTCCGAGCTGATTTCCTTCCTGGTCGGGTTAAGGACTTATCAGCACCCCGGGTAGAACATTATTCGGGAGATGACGGTAAACTTTCACCGCTGACGAGGCCTATGGGAATTCCTTGTCTAATTTCGGAACCCCTTTCTGCTGTTGCTATTTACGGTAGCTACGTGCGTCTGTACATTTTGACTACGCCTGATTTGAAGCTCTAGAAGCCATAACACTGTACTGTGCTTTGATCTGATAACCCGTAATTTCAGGGCGAGTTTTGTAGAATTCTCGACAAATTTACCCGAAGAGCCAAGCCGATTCGGATTATTGGTGATCCGGATAATCAGCATCCGGATAAATCGAGTTCTACCGTATTTGGTATTGTATTGCGGTTAGATCCGGTGGGGGAGTGTTCTAAATGAGCAAAGAATATTGCACATGAACAGAAATTTTATTATAAATAAATTTTATGCTAAAAATTTACCCTTGGGGACTTTCTATTGCTAGAAAGTACCTTGTTGAGAAAACGGGATGCAAGAAGCAGCCAGATATTTCCTTGAAATGCGCCCGTGCAGTAGCACACCCCCCCTCCAAAGGAAAGTCTTTATATTTGTTTCCCAGAACAAAAAAACAAGGGCCATACAGCACTAAGACTTTAGCGGAGGGCAGGAAGCAATATAAGATCACCTGAAGGAGTCTTTAAAGATTGTCCTTTGAGACAAAGAAAGGCAGATCCTCATGTAATCCGGTTAAACCCGAAGAGAGACAAGTCGTTTTTGTCAGACGAGTGTGCCTCTTAAGATATTATTTTTTTTTTATCTACAATTTAGTTCTTATTGTGGTTCTGTTCTGTTCCCAGTAACAAAATTTCTCAAAGAGGTAGATAATATCCCGGATTCTTTTCGTTTTTCGGACGTTCCAGATATTTTATTTTGTTTCGTCCATTCCTTACGGAAAATTATGATTTGACTAACTTTCCTGTGTGCAATTACATTGTTAGTGTTACTGCAGGGCAGGAGTCGTGGGGCTAATTACTTACTTACTTCCTGAAGATCCATCTTAATATTTTACTCCCATCTACGCCTGGGTCTCCCAAGTGGTCTCTTTCCCTCAGGTTTTCCCACCAAAATCCTGTACACGCCTCTCCTCTCCCCATACTTGCTACATGCCCTGCCCATCTATTTCTTCTTGATTTTATCACTCGCACAATATTGGGTGAGCAGTACAGATCATTAAGTTCCTCATTATCTAGTTTTCTTCAACCCCCTGTTACCTCGTCTTTCTTAGGCCCAAATATTCTCCTCAGCACCTTATTCGCAAACACCCTCACCCTACGTTCCTCCTTCAATATCAGCGACCAAGTTTCACACCCATACAAAAAACAGGCAGAATTAGAGTTCTGTATGTCTTAATCTTTAAATTTTTGGATAGCAAACTGGAAGACAAAAGATTCTGCACCGAATAATAAGAAGAATTCCCTGACTTCAGTCTGCTCTTAATTTCTTCCTGGAAGTTGTGGGGTTGTCAATTAGAAATTGCAGCTTAATTAATTTGAGGTTCTCGAACCACTGATGAAGACACAGTGTCGACAGGTTAAAGGGCACGGGCTGTAGAGTATCGTGAAGAAGGAAATATTGGAGAATACTGCCATGTGGCGAGGTATCATGTCCCAGAACACTTTGCTATACGCGTACGAAGTGTTTCAGTTGATATGACTTTGTTAAATAAAGGGAAATGGATTCAAAGAAGGCGGTACAAATTGTCACGGTTGTCTGAATTTAGCACAGTGGTGTGACCGACATGGAGGGAGAAGAGAGGTTGGGGAAGGACGAGGAAGAGTGGAACTGAAGAAAGGTTTTAAAAGAAAGGAAGGGGTGAAGGGTGTGGAATTGTATAGACGGAGAGAGAGAGGGAGAGAGAGGTAGGGGTAGAAATACATTAAATTATTCTTGTATCATTTCAAAGTCATTCGTTTTTAATGATCTACTCACTTGAGTATTTATTTACTTACTTACTCACGTACTTACTTGCTTACACACTCACTCACTCACTTACTTACACACTCACTCACTCACTTACTTACACACCCACTCACTCACTTACTTACTTATTTAATCACTGACTTAATTACTTACTTACTCAGTCACTTACTTACTTGCTTACTTACTCACTTACTTACTCATTTACTTACTTGCTTACTTACTTATTACTTACTCACTTATTTACTTACTTATCACACACTTATTTACTCACTTACTTAATTACTTACTTACTTCCTTACTCACTTATTCACACACTCACTCACTCAATTATTCGCTCACTCACTTACTCTCTCACTCACTCACTAACTAACTAACTTACTTACTTACTTACTTACTCATTTACTTACTCACTTACATATTTATTAATTACTTTCTCACTCACTTACTTAATTCCTCATTCACTAACTTATTTATTACTTACTTAATTACTTACATACTCACTCACTCACTCACTTATTCAGTCACTCACTCACTCAACCACTTAATTTATCACTGACTCACTTACTTATTTACTTAATTACTCACTCACTCGCTTAATTACGTACTCAGTCACCTACTAACTTGCTTACTTACTTACTTACTCACTCACTCAATTACTTACTCAGTAACTTACTTAATTACTCACTCACTCACTCACTCACCTACTCACTCCCTTACTTATTTACTCACTCACTCACTCACTCATTTACTTACTTACTCACTAACTAACTTACTTATTTACTTACTCACTTAATTACTTACTTACTTACTCACTCACTTACTTACTCATTCATTTACTTACTTACTTACTCACTCACATACTTACCTACTCACTCACTCACTCAATTATGTATTTACTCATTTACTTACTAACTCACTTACTTACTTACTCACTCACTCACTTACCTATTTACTTACTCACTCACTCACTTACCTATTTACTTACTTACTCACTCTCTCACTCACTCACTCATTCACTTTCATACTTACTTAAACACTCACTCATTTACTTACTCATTCATTTACTTATTTACTTACTTACTCACTCACATACTTACCTACTCACTCAATTATTTATTTACTCATTTACTTACTTATTAACTCTCTTACTTACTTACTCACTCACTTACTTATTTAATTACTTACTCGCTCACTCACTCGCTCACTCACTCGCTCACTCACTCACTCATTCACTTTCATAATTACTTAAACACTCACTCACTTACTTACTCACTCACTCACTCACTTACTTACTTAATTACTTACTCACTCACCTAGTTACTTGCTTACTTACGCACTTACTTACTTACTTACTTAATTACTCTCTCACTCACTCACACACTTATTTATTTACTCACTCACTCACTCATTTACTTACTTACTCACAAACTAACTAACTTAATTAATTACTTACTTACTTACTCACTTACTTACTTACTTAATTACTTACTCACTTACTAATTTATTATTCACTTACTCAATTACTTACTTATGTACTTACTTATCCACCCATTTACTTACTTACTTACACACTTACTTACTTAATTATTTACTTAGTTACTCACTCAATCAATTACTTAATTACTCATTCACTCAATTACTTACTTACTTACTCACTCACTTACTGAATCACTCACTGACTCACTCACTTACGTACTTACCTACTTACTTACTTACTTACTTACTTACTTACTCACTTACTTACTTATTTACTTAATTAATTACCCACTCACTTATTTAGTTATTTACTCACTCACTCACTTACTTACTTCCTTACTCACTAACTTATTTACTTGCTCACTCGCTTACTCACTCACTCACGCACTCACTCACTTACTTACTTGATCACTCAAGTACTGACTTACGTACTTACTTAATTACTTACTCACTCACTTATTTGCCTACTTACTTACTCACTCACTTACTTACTCACTAACTAACTAACTAACTAACTTAGTTACTCCCTCACTCACTCACTCATTCACTTACTAACTTACTTACTCGCTTAATAACATATTTACTTACTCACCCACTTACTTACTTACTCGCTTAATAACATATTTACTTACTCACCCACTTACTTACTCACTCACTCACTCACACATTCACTTACTTACTTACTCACTCACTTACTTACTTACGTTCTTACTTACTTACTCAATTATTTATTTACTCACGCACTCACTCACACACTTATTTACTAACTTTCTTACTCACTTAATTACTTACTCACTCACTCACTTACTGACTTACTTACTGACTTATTTACTGACTTACTTACTTACTTACTCACTGACTGACTGACTGACTGACTGACTCACTCACTCACTCACTTACTTATTCACTTACTTGTTTATTTACTCACTTAATTACTTACTTACTCACTCACTCACGCACTTAATTACTTACTTACATACTTACTTATTCACTCACTCACTTACTTACTTATTTACTTACTTGCTCACTTACTTGCATACTTACTTACTTACTCCCTCACTTACTTACTTACTTACTCACTCAATTACTCACTCAGTTACTTACTTCTTACCTTACTTACTTACTCACTTACGTACTTAATTAATTACTTACTTCCTCACTGATTTTCTTACTTATTCACTTACTTACTCACTTACTAACTCACTTACTTACACACTCGCTTACTCTCTCACTTACTCACTCACTTACTCACTCACTCTCTCACTTACTCGCTCACTCTCTCACTCACTCAATCCCTCACACACTCACTCGCTCACTCACTCACACACTCACTCGCTCTCTCACTCAGTCACTCATTCACTCACTCACTCACTGACTTACTTTCTTTGTTACTTACTTTCTTACTTACTTACTCAATTTCTTATTTACTCACTCACTTACTTCCTCTCTCACTCACCCACTTACTTACTCACTCATTCACTCACTCACTCACTTACTTACTTACTCCCTCACTTATTTACTTGCTTACTCACTCACTAACTCACTAACTCACTCACTCACTCACTTACTTACTTACTTACTCACTTACTTACTCAATTACTTACTTAATTACTTACTCACTCACTTACTTGCTTCCTTTCTCACTCACCCACTTACTCACTCACTCACTCACTCACTTATTTACTCCCTCATTTACTTACTTGCTTACTTACTCTCTTACTCACTCACTCACTTACTTACTTCCTTACTTACATATTTATTCACTCACTTACTTACTTACTTTCTAACGTCCTCTCTTACTTACTTACTTACTTACTAACTTACTGCATGCAGCGCAGTCCTTCTTGACAAGCTAACCTGTTTGCAGCTAGTTAAGTAAATCCCTTCATTTTATGGAACTCCAAGGCTAATTACCGCATTCACAAGTGCCCGCCAACTGTCCCTATCCAGAGCCACCTCGATCCAGTCCATACCCCCACATCTCACTTCCTGAAGAGCCATCTTAATATTATCCTCCCATCTACGCCAAGTGGTCTATTTCCCTCAGTTTTCCCCACCGAAACCCTGTATACACCACCATACATACAATCCTCGGGCCTGGGCTGATCATACATATGTATAAAGAAATATAACTTGATGATAATATTAAACCAAATTCATTTGTACAACTGCACAGATCTTGGCGGTTTAGAGTCTAATTTTTTTTTATAAATGCAGTGTTTTTCAAAATAATTGTCGGGTTTTAACAACTTGTCATACACAATACACTTGAGATAGCAGTATATGTTTTTTTTATTTAATAGAACAACACTCTAAGTTTTTGTTACATACCTTACAGGTGCTCTATATGTGCACCATTTGTGATTCTACAAACATCAACACGATAATTGAGTTCGTTCCAAACTGTTTGTAGCATGTCAGCGGTGATGGTTTCAATGGTGGTTCTGATTCGTACCTTCAGTTCCCGGATAAACACGCACCCTGTCTCTTGAAACTGTGCATAACACCTTCGAATGGAATTGTCAGTTGGCGGTTGTTTCCTGAATTTGGTGCGGAATTGCGGCTGGACAATTGTACCCAGACAATCATTTTGAATAACCCTGTATATGATATTTGGGATTATGGACTTAAGTTCGTGAATGTATTCTGTATATTCATTATGAAATGAAAAGCAGAAGAGCGCATTTGTAGGGAACTACGGTCTAAGAATATGGCACAGGCGCGTATCATATACGGCCCTCAATTTGTAACGTACCGCAAAATGCAAACATAAGAAATTTACCTAATCCCTAAGAACGGGATTCGTACTGAGAAATTATCATAAGGCTGATTAAAAGCTTTACCCTTTTTAGAATACAGATGTTCATTTTCATGTTCGTTACCATGTTCGTTACCATGCTCACTGAAATCCAAAACTACGATAAACTGATCGAGAATGTGCATGGCAGCCTCTTCTGTAAGATGAACTTAATATTATCCTTGTATCTATTGTTAGATCTTGCGTGAGGGGTTTTACATTCTTTGTTACAGACTAATTTTTTTTTGTGTAAGCTGTTTTGATCTTTTTGAAAATAAGCCGTTGTAACAAACTATAAAATAGTTTTAAGATTTTATGACTAGAGATAAGAAGCACGAGAGGAGGACCGCTCAGTTTGTTGGGGTTCAAAACCCGAGCAGGTTAATTTGGCTTTAACACTCTGACCTGCTGTCAGGGAGGCACTAATTTAGAATATAAATCTCGAAGCTGGTGGTCAGCTCACCGTGCGAATGGGTACGGAGGTCATTCCCAAAATGTCGGGAAAATTTCACGTCTAGACGCGTCCGTCTGACCGAGAAAATGTAATTGGATTACAGTCGAATTTCTACCGAGTAAGAAATTGTATTGAATAATTGCGCCTGTGGTTTCTATCCTGGCGAATTGCAAAATGTCATAACTGCTACATAATTTTCTGCTGTTTAAATGTCTCTATGTAAATGGACAGATAGAATAACGAATAAAGAAGTTTCTGAAAGGACGAAAGAGGAAGATTACTTTTAAAAATCTTAAAAAATAGACGCCACTCATGGATAGGGCACACAATTAGGCCTAACGAGTTTGTAGTAAACATCCTTGAAGGAGCAATAACCGGAAAAAAGGCAGTGGGAAGACCTCGACTGCAGTAGTTAAAGGAAGTCGCCAGAAACACAGCAGCTGACAGCTATACAGCAATGGAAAGAACGGCTTGCAACAGTGTCAGATGGAAAGCTGCCAACCAATCAAAAGACTGGAGGATAAGGAGAAGTTATACCCTAAGAAAGTATGATATTTTGGTCCTTTTCTAGACGCTTTCGCGAGATTGCGAAGAGAGATTATTAGATTTGATGTTTGTGAGACCGTGCATCACTGATACAATAATATAAACAGCCAGTTAGATGCAACAATAAAAAAAATTTTTGTTGATAATTACGATCAACTCAACATGTTCCGGGCGATAAATTCGCCCATCCTCAGGAGCACTTGACTGTGTTCACAGCTTGTGGTATAATGTACCGGCGATATATATATATATATATCGCCGGTACATTATACCACAAGCTGTAAACACAGTCAAGTCGTAATTATCAACAAAAATTTTTTTATTGTTGCATCTAGCTGGCTGTTTATATTATAGAGATTATTACGGTTGTCTTTTCCGTCCGTCTGTCTGTTCGCATGGAAAAACACCGCTCCCACTTGACGGATTTTCGTGAAATTTTATATACGAGAATTTTTGGAAAATCTGTCGAGAAAATTCATGTTTTATTAAAAATCTGACAATAAAATAACTGGCATTTTACACGAAGACGTACGTAAATATATGACATTTTGCCGAATTTCTTCATAAAATTACAAATATTCTGAACACACGTTGTAGAGAAAACCAAAATGCACGTTGAATTTTGGGTAACATTTTTCCGAAAATCATTCCCTTTATGAGATAGTGTGGGAAAATAAGGTAGAGCCGGACAAGCCACACAGATGACAATATAATACGGCGCGGAATGGACGTGATTTTCTTGTCGGATAACTAAGGCAAGAATCTACACATAATATTGCGTACTTATTGCTTCATAATTGATTAATTACTTCTGATCTCGTAGAATGTTTTTACGGCAAAGTTTAATAGAAACTGCGCAATAGCTGTTCGCCTGAAGAAGGCAACGAGCAAACAGATGGTCTTTCAACCCAACCAAGGTCGGGCAATGCTTATGAAGGCCTACTTAAGTTTTATTGTTGGTAACGACATAAATTTGCCGTAAAAGCATTGTTGTGTAATATCCAATATTTTTATTTAGCTGACAGTGACATGTTGCTAAACGACAAACACATATAATGCATTGTTACATTTCCACTGCAACAATGGTTAGGTTATACGTATATTGGCCATGTTTGTTAGGAAGGTGTTTGCAGCTGGAAGTGAGGCTTGGATGTTTTCACACATAATTTGTTTGTGGTAGTCTCTACGGTTTGGAAAAAAGGAAGGCCCACTTTTATAAATATCAGGCTGATATTGTTTTTAAATAGAATCTGTATGGTTCTGAGAAAAAAGAAGACCCACTTTTATAAATATCAGGCTGATACTGCTTTTAAATGACCGCCTCTGTGGTCTAGTGGTCAGAGTTTCTGGCTACAGATACAGAGGTCCTGGGTTCGATTCCCGGCGCTACCAGATTTTCTGAGTAGCAGTGGGTCTGGAACGGGGTCCACTCAGCCTCGTGAGCCTCGTGAGGTCAATTGAGGAGCTACTTGAATGAAAAAAGTAGCGGCTCCAGGTCT
>Ga0123352_10011010_pt1 | contig 14230 bp, 16 predicted proteins | sample TergutLab28metaG_FD_89700 | JGI IMG/M metagenome (GOLD analysis project Ga0123352, IMG submission 89700) | Labiotermes labralis P1 segment gut microbial communities from Petit-Saut dam, French Guiana - Lab288 P1 | ecosystem: Host-associated > Arthropoda: Insects > Digestive system > Gut ... | reverse complement strand
TTTCAACTTCTTACTGATTCTGTTCCCCGGCGACATTGTAGAAGCCGCCCGAACAGGCCTTTTACTGTGGTTCAATAATGTGCTCCCAGCACTGCTCCCGTTTATAATCGGCACAAACATCTTAGCGGCGGTTGGGTTTGTCGGCTTTCTCGGAAAACTGCTGAACCCGCTCATGCTGTCGCTGTTTAGGCTGCCGGGCGCGGGCGGTTTTGCACTCGCCACCGGAATGATGTCGGGCTATCCTATGGGTGCAAAAACTACTGCAACCCTTGTACAAGATGGCCATATATCTCCGGCACATGCGTGGAGGCTTGCAGCCCTCTGCAATAACGCCGGGCCGTTGTTCATCCTTGGGGCAGTCGGCGTTGGTCTGCTTTCAGACGTTTCGGTCGGGTACTTCATAATGGTTTGCCATTATGCAGGGGCGATTGTAACGGGAATCGTTATTTCGCGGTTTGTATCACGTGAATCAGTCAATCCGATAAGCGGAACGCCGAAAACGCCGCCTGTAAAACGTCCAAAGCTACTTGGGGAAATACTTGGCTCAAGCGTTAAGAATGCAATGGAGACAATTGTCGTTATCGGCGGGTATATAATCCTGTTCGCGGTTATCATCCGTGCGTTGGAGATACTTGGTACATTCGATGTTGCGTTGGCACTTGCACACCCGTTTCTTGTTATACTTGGTGTAGATTCGGCACTGTTGCCGGGTACGATTGTCGGAATGCTCGAGATTACAAATGGAGCCCTGACCCTGTCACAGGCAGGAATTTTTGCCCGGACTATCGCAGCGCTCACGTTCGTAATTTCTTTTGGAGGTTTCTCGATACATGCGCAATCGGCAAACTTTCTTGCAAAAGTCGGCGTTCGCGCACGCGGCTATATTGCCGCAAAATTTCTGCATGGGCTGGTATCTGCCGGTTTGGCATACCTAACGTTTGACCGATTCGGCACTGTATTCGACCGTACCGCACCCGTCTTCTTTCAATACAACCAACCGCTTGTCCGCGTATATGGCTATTCGGCAGTGATGTTCTTGGCGGCAGTTCTTGGGCTTGTATGTCTCGCCGCCGCTTGCCGGTTCTTTGTTGGAAAGCGCAAACGAAGCAAACATTAGTTGCTTCCGCTGCGAAGCTCCTGACGGTTTGAATACAACACCTCGATAGTCTCGCTGAAACTGTCTTCGATAGCGCGGTATTGCAAGTTTGTGCTGCTCATAGACTCACGGATGGCGTTCTCGGTTTTAAGCAGAATTTCATCGGCATAGTCGATCGCAGAAACACGCATATCACGCGCGGCTTTTTTAGTTTCATCCATAAGGTCGCGCGACTGTTCGAGCGCCATCTTGTAAATCTCGTGTTCGTCGACCATTTCCTGAGCGCGGTGTCCGGCATCTTTCAGAATATTCGTAGCTTTGTTGTTTGCATCGTTGACGATTCTGTCATGCTCATTGATTATCTTCTGAGCCTGACGAATTTCATTAGGCACGTTTATGCGCATATCCGAAATAATCTCGAATATCTGCTCCTTATCAAGCGAAACCTTGCTTGAAAACGGCATTGCCTTGCTGCCTTCTATCAAGTCTTCAAGCATATCCAAGTATTCTTCAAACGATACCATATTGCCTCCTACTTTCTATCACTTATAGTATGTATTAATTTCTGTATAACGCTGACGCCACACAAGGCGGCACCATGTTGCTTATATCTCCGCCAAAGGCAGCTATTTCTTTCACAATTGAAGAACTCAGGAAAATATGTTCCGGGTTTGCAGGAATGAAGATTGTTTCAAGCCTTGGGTTAAGCTGCCGATTTGCCAGCGTCTGAGCCAAGTCGTGTTCGTACTCGCTGTTTGATCGAATACCTCTGACTATTACATCCGCGCAGCATTCGTCAAAGAAGTCTGCCAGCAGGCCTGAAAATACGCGAATTTCAACGCGTTCAAGGTCTTCGGCCGTAATCCCGTCAGTACCTTCGAGTGCTTCCCAGATAAGCCGTTCGCGCTCGGCCGGTGTAAAGCGGTTCTTTTTGTATACATTGTGGCAAATCGCCACAATAACTCTATCCGCGAAACGCAGTGTCCGCATGATAATATCGATATGCCCATTGGTTATTGGGTCAAAGCTGCCCGGGCAAATAGCTGTCACGTGGATTCCCTCATTTCATGCTACGTAACCATCTGCACATATTTCATGAATGTGAGTTTCGTTGTTGTGTATTTCTTAATCTTGTATATTTCAAACATAGGCTCGAAGTTTAATTCTTCGGCATCTGCTGCTTGTTCTGTAATTATTATTGCCTCTTCGTTCAGAATACTGCAATTTATCAGTGTACGGATGATTTCATCTAAGTTATCTGTGCCGTATGGCGGATCGATGAACACAATGTCGAATTTCTTATGCTGTCCTGCAAGCTTATCCAACGCCTGCAAGGCATCATCGCAGATTACTGTGTTCGTTTCCATTCTGCACTTCGTCAGGTTCTTACGGACTAAGTCCGCTGCGTCTCTGCTTGATTCTACAAAAACCGCACGCTCCGCTCCTCTGCTAAGTGCCTCAATGCCCATCTGCCCTGTTCCTGCATAAAGGTCTAAGAAATTGGCATCCCGCACATATGGTGCTATTATGTTGAACAAATCTTCCTTTATCCTGTTTGCAGTCGGACGTGTGCGTTCGCCGTCAGGCTGAAACAACACTGTACCGCGCGCGCAACCGGCAATAACTCTCATAAAAAAATCTTCCCAAACATGGTCAACATTCTAAAAAGCCGTAACTAACGAGCTACTGCCTTTTGTGAATTATACTGTATTATGTCGAACATTGTCAAGATAATACCTTTTTTTGCATTGTAGCACATAACAATCCACTTGGCAACAACAATGTTTGCTAAATTAACAATCGTCAGCGCTTCGGGCAGACACAAGGTCTGCCCTTATAAAACAATTCTCCGCAGGGGTGAACATCGTGTTCACCCGCAAAGAAGTTTAACTCTCGTAATCCTGAATAATTCTTAGAAGGGCTTCTTCACTGTATACAACTACACCTTCCCTTATCCGCGCCTGTTCGCTTAACGACAGCGACGAAAGCGGCGTCCGCGTAACTTCAACCAAACTAAGCGGCGCGGCTCCGTTTCGCCTGAAAACCGCAACGAAGCCCTCATGTTCGGTAACAACATAATGTTCGGCACGCTGCCCGGTAATGTTGCGCCGCATTGTCACCCTCTGCGGAGTAAAGTCAACAATATCCCAATTTGCATAAACTTGCGCCAAGCTCTCCTTGTCCATGTTGATTGCAAAATGGGGGATAGGCTCTTCGCTCGTCAGAACAATCCCATCAAGCACATAGTTGCGCTCAAACACAATCCGAGTGTACGCATCCACTCTCCCACGGTCTGCATTGTCAATTCCCGCAAATCCGCCAAACCCCGGCACTGCCGCAACGTCTGCAGTCATAACCGCATAATCCTGCGGTGCATTACTGTCAGGCTCGGCAGCTTCGGCAAGCACACGCACACCGGTCTGCCCTTCTGTTACCACAAAATTATACGTAAACAACAGCGCGACCAACGCAAACGCAAGCGCAACGAACAATATCAGCAGCACAGTCAATACTACTTCTGCACGCCTCATACAAACACCTCCGGTTAACCACATATATAGTTAACAGAAGTGTTGACACTAATACTGCTCTTTAATCAAAAACACGTCATCTTTACGGTCTTTTTGGAGCAAACCTGTGCGGCTGTTAATCTTCATCGTATTCGTGTGCGGCTTCGACAAGCATTTCTTTAAACGCCTTCTTGTCGTACTTGCCGGGGTCTATTTCGATTTCTAAATCCTCCAAGTCGTCCTCATCCGTGGAGTAATTCACCGAAAACGCCGCCGTCAAGTCGGATTCAAAAATAATTTCACCTTCTATTGCCCAAACATCGTCATTTTTGTCGATACTGATTATTACAACTTCGCTTATCTGAACCATTACTACATGCCTCCATTGAGTTTTACTTTATGCTATCATTGAGGTTGTCACGAAATTGTTTTGCTTGTCATTGCGACCGCGAGCGCAGCGTGGCGGGAAGCAATCCAGAAGTATTGTAAAGCAACCATTTTTCTGGATTGCTTCGTCACTTCGTTCCTCGCAAAGACGAGGCTGACCGTAATTTCGTTATAACTCTATTGTTATTGCTATATCCTATGCTTATCCAAATCTTTTGTTACACACCTGTTAGGAGTACCACCGATTCAATGTGCATAGTCTGCGGAAAAGTATCCACCGCGACTACTTTTTCAATCTTGTACAGACCTTCTGCGCATAACAGCTTCAAATCTCGAGCAAGCGTAGCGGGGTCGCACGAGACATACACAACTCTGCCGGTGACATGTTCCCGCAAAGCCTCAATTACACCGGGTTCGCAACCCTTTCGCGGCGGGTCAAGAATTACAACATCAGGGCGAGAGTCATCCTTCAGCAAGCCGGCCAAAACTTCCTCTGTCTTGCCTGCAATAAACTCGACATTTTCCGCACCGTTAAGCTTCGCGTTTGTCCGGGCATCATCTATGGCCGCCTGAACAACCTCCACGCCTATAACACGTGCCGCATGGCGTGCCGCCACAAGCGAAATCGTACCTATCCCGCAATATGCGTCTATCACTGTTTCATGCGTTCGGACGCCTGAAAGCTCCAAGACTTTACTGTAAAGAATCTCCGTCATTTCAGGGTTAACTTGGAAGAATGACGGCGCAGATATCTCAAACATATTCCCGCACAAAATCTCTTTGATGCTCGGCTCACCCCAAATAACGCGCGTTTCCTGCCCCATTATGACATTCGTCTTCGTGCGGTTGATATTCAGGCAAATTGAAGTCATGCCGTCAATTTCTCTAAGCAGCTCGATAAGGGTTTCCGAACGCGGCAATGTATCTCCGTTGATAACCACAACTGCCATCACTTGCCCCGTTGCAAAAGCAGTCCGTACCATTATGTGGCGAACTAAACCTGTGTTTGTTTCCTCATTGTATACTGATATCCCATTGGCATTCATGAAGGTTTCAAACGTTCGCAAAACTGCGGCTACGCCCTTGTGGGCTATGTGGCAATCCTGCACAGGTACCAGCCTGTGAGAATTTGCTGCATAAAGCCCGCATACGGCACGTCCGTTCTCATCTTTCCCAATCGGAAATACTGACTTGTTGCGGTATCTAAGCGAGTTTCTCGCACCTATAACCTCGTTCGCCTGTATCTCGGCAAACCCGCCGATTCTTCTGAGGCAATCTTCAAGCTTACCCTTCTTCGCGGCAAGCTGGGCATCATAACTAATGTGCTGCAGGCTACAGCCGCCGCACCTACCGAATACAGCACAAACAGGCTCAACGCGAGTTGATGCACGCTGAGCAAAGCTTTCAATCTTACCGTAAGCGTATCCGCGTTTCACCTTTATAATCTTCACTGTTAGAGCATCCCCCGGTGCTGCGCCTTTAACAAAAACAGGGAACCCTTCATGCTTGCCAACACCCAGCCCATCGCTGGTCAAGCCTGTAATCTCTATATCGCAAAACTGATTTTTTGTCAGCATACTGCAAGCTTACTCCTCTTAATCTTTGATGTCCAAATATGTTGACTTCCGAATATTGCGCCCAAAAATTTTACTGTACCCCGCCCAAAGGTTTTGCGGATTCCCCGCTTGCAACGCCTCTTCGAACATTGTTATCTTTGCATCGGCATTATCGGCAACATACAGGATAAACGCTTCGATTGTCTGCGGCAATTTCGGCGAACCATATTCGTATTCGCCATGGTGCGCCAACACACAGTGCTTTAGCAATGCCGCAAGTTTCGGCGGAAACCCCGGAATTTCTTCGGAAGCTTCCGTGATAAGCTCCGCGCCCATCACGATATGTCCAAGCAATTGGCCGTCATCGGTGTAATCGTTCCCCGGAAACGCCGAAAGCTCATAAACCTTAGCAATATCATGCAGAATTGCCCCCGCAACCAATATGTCGCGGTTTACAGACTTGTAGCGTGGCGCTAAAAACTCGCAAATCCCAACTACCGCAAGCGTATGCTCCAAAAGCCCGCCCATATAGCTATGGTGATTCGCCTTCGCAGCTGAATGGGTCTTAACGGCTTCTTTGATATATTCATTGCGAACCACGATCACCTCTAAAAGCTCGCGTATATGCTGGTTGGTAATCGATGCAATAACGTCTGTGAGCTGCTCGTACAAAGATTCTATATCCTTGTCGGTACAAGGTATATAGTCCATCGGCTGATATTCGCCCTCTTGGCTCTTACGTATCTTTATAACCTTTAGCTGCAAATCATTTTGGAAAGACGTAACAACGCCATCAACCTTGATGAAATCGTTTTCTTCAAACGATTGAATATCGTTTGTCAAATCCCATACTTTTGCGTCAATAACACCCGTTTTGTCTGCCAATTTCAACGACAAGTACGTCTTGCCCGACTTTGACTTCAAACTCTGCCGCTGCTTGCAAAGATAATGCTCAACAATACGGTCGTCTTCTTTAAACTCTTCAATATACTTCATATATATTCCCCAATACAGCAACCCTGCATGTTTAGCAAGACTGCGCCAAATGTAAGTTCATTATCCATTATACAAAAATAACTTTCACGTTTCAAGCCCGAATTATGCGTAGTTGAATGAGGTATGTATACTTTGCGAACCAAAATCATAACTTAATCACTCATGATTAGGCTATAAGGGCAAATAAGTGTTCTAGTCAATTATGTTATACAAGCATGCTATTTCCAAATTTCTCACAATACTGTATAATCAAATTAAAGTTTAAATCGACAAAATTAACTATTTCAACCTTAAACTTCATATATTACCATATCGCTTTGTGCATTATAGTTAACACGTGTAACGGTTTAAACTGAATAATGGCCTAAACGGCTACCCACTATAACATCAAACCTTGGAGGTGACTGCTATTGAATACTGAATTCAACAATTTATCCGATGCACTCAAGCAGCTTCGAATCGAGCGCGGCGCAAGCTTACGCGAATTTGGTGACGATTTGGGCATCAGCCACGCATATCTTAACAAACTTGAGCGTGGCACAGACCCAAGAACAGGCAAGCCCATCACACCTACAGTTGAAACTCTCACAAAAATTGCTGAAGGCCTCAACATGTCTTTGAAAAAGTTCATGACCATGTGCGGATATTTTCGCCTTGCTTACTCTGCCAACGAGCCGTTTATGTCTGAAAGCATCCATTTCGACACTGAGGTAAGTGCGTTAATTGCGCAAATCTTACCCGAAACTGCCGTTTTCGTCGGAGATGCACAGTTGGATGAAAACGCAAAACAAGCCTTATGCGATGAACTTCGTCAACTTCTCATCAAAATGCACAACACATACGATTCGAAAGGGTAAGCTACACGTTACAAACATTACTACCCTCACCAAATGTTTGGAGATGTACCCAAGAGGCTGAAGGGACCGCACTCGAAATGCGGCAGGTCGGAAACGGCGCGAGAGTTCAAATCTCTCCATCTCCGTCGTCATCATGAAAAAATGCGAACCCTATCCGTTTTTATAACCGGAAAACACTCGCATTAGTTTTTGTGTGCATGAGGCGATTTCAATCAACAAAACAGCAAACGAATTTCGACAAAAAAAGTGTTCACTATGTGAACACTTTTAAAATTGTAATTAACTGCAACTATCTTCTGCTGCCGGGGCGAACTCTGTTTCTAAGGTCAACTTTTAAGTCTTTAAGCGCTTGGCGTCCTGCCATTGCATCAAGTGCAGCTACCAAACGCAGGGCTTCCTGTTCGGTCATATTGTCGCGTTTTTTCAGCATATCCGCAGCTCTGGATTTCAGTATAAATGCCATGATTTCGTCGAGCGCATCCGTCGACCATTTCCCTTCGGCTACCGCTGAAATCATCTTATCTACTACCTTGCTGCGGCGCGAAAACTGGATTAAGTCTTTGTTCAGGCGTTTGATATCCAGCTTGCCCTTTTTATCCATGTATTCCTTAACGATTACATCGAACTCGTCGCGCTCGGACATGCAGGCGAACTCGTCCCACAGTTCATCCGCACAGACTTCCTCCGGCTTAGCATCCTTTATGTGCGTAGCCGCGTTTACAATCGGCTGCAATGAGAAACGTTCGCCTTTAAGCGTGTTAATTGCCTCCATTACCATGTCGTGCGGAAAATCATCTGTTTCCATCTTGTGGTACGGAACAGGCAAGCCATCCCGCTTGTTTATTGTGAACGATGCCGTAGTGTGCTTGCCAAGATTTATCATGTACAATCCATGCCCACCGGCGGATAATTTCACCTTGTACGCAAGGAAATTGCCCTCTTTGCTTGCAAGGTCTATCGTTTTTGTTCTATACGTTTTTCTTGATGCCATAACTACGCCTCCTTATTGTAATACTGATTACTAAGATAGTACCACATTGCAGCAAAAAACTCAATCCGAAAAATAAATAGACTTGTGAAAGCCCTCTACACGGATTATACTAAAAACAGAAAGATGGCACAAACACGAGGAGACATGATGAACAAATCTGTAGTACATACAGTTAAGCCCATATATGATGAACGTTCTAAAGTGCTGATTCTCGGCACTATGCTCTCGCCAAAATCGCGCGAGGTTGGGTTTTATTATTCTCATCCTCAAAACCGTTTTTGGAGAACCATCGCAGAAGTTGTAGGCGCAGAATTGCCGGTAACAATCGAAGAAAAGATACATCTCTTGCATGCAAATAGGATTGCACTTTGGGATGTTTTAGCGTCATGCCAGATTTCAGGCGCGGACGACAACAGCATAAAAGATGCAGTCGTGAACGACTTCACCCATCTTTTCGAAACGGCCGACATACAAGCGGTTTTTACCACAGGCAAGAAATCTACCGACTTATTCAAAAAACACTGCGAGGCCAAGTATGGGTTCACACCAATCTACTTGCCGTCCACAAGCCCGGCAAACTGCAAAATGTCGCAGCAGGAGCTTACCGCTGCATACAAAATTATTGCGGATATTCTCCAAACATGATTTACTCAGCAAAACCCGTCTCTTCCATCTTGCACATCTTTGAATCAGAAACTAAGTACACATCACCAAAGAACTCTCGTTTGCCATCTTTTACACGGATAGCACTATCATAACACGCCGCGTATACATCTAGCTTTTGTGACAGAGGCAATAGTTCATGCTGAATCAACTCATTATTATCCATGTCGATATGAGCTTCAAGGGCAAAATCATCAAGTCCCAGACCGTCATAAATTTTGGTTTTCCCGGTTGTATGGCGTGCGCTATCAGGGGATATGTGCTTTGAAGATATCCACTTCGCGCTCATATTCATAGCACCGGCACTAACGCCCATAATAACAGCGGCGTTACTTTCCTTAATTGCTGCATGCAGTTCATATTCATCTAAGAAGGTGTTTTGCACAGCCGCCTTACCGCCAAGCAAGAAAATAGCAGAGGCGTTTCTCAGCAAATCACGTGCCTCTTCTTTTGTCATCCGATAGTCAATCAAATGGTACTCCTCGAATGTCACCCCTGCAAGGTCAAGCCATTGCTCTTTTGCAACGCGAAGCTGCTTGGCATTAAACTCGTGCTCTGATGGCGTCGCGCAGATGAACACAAGCGATTTTCTTATCGGTATGTCGTGAAGCAGTGCTTCTGCTATCTGTTTTGGCATGGTATCATTAAACCAATCGAAATAATAATGTATTTTCATGCGCATTCCTCCTAATATCCGATTTTGCCCAGGCTGTCGTCATCGGTAATCCAATCTGCGACTGACACTGTGCGGTATGTAGTCGGCGTATTGCGGTATATTACGGTGTCGATGCCTGAGTTTATCACCAGTTTCTTGCACATCTGGCACGAATCGATGTCTAGGGCAAGCCCACCTGTGGATACGTCTATGCACGCTTGATACATCGTTGCGCCGAGCATTAGTTCACGCGGGGCAGCAATTATGGCATTTGCCTCGGAATGTACCGAGCGGCACATCTCGTACCTTTCACCGCGCGGTATGTTCATTTTTTCGCGAAGACAATATCCCATATCGGAGCAGTTTTGGCGTCCGCGAGGCGCACCGCAATAACCTGTAGATACTATAACATCGTTCTTCACGATAATTGCACCGTACATGCGGCGCAGGCAGGTGCTGCGCGAGGCTACGGTCTGCGCAATGTCGAGGTAGTAATTTGTCTTGCTGATACGATCCATGTTTTCACATCCTTACTTCTTCTTGATACTCATTCCGACAGCCATACCAATCGCTAAGCCAATTCCAATCGAAGATCCTATGCCTATACCTGCATTATCAAAAACGCTGCCGATAACAACCCCGGCAAGCATACCGTACATCATCCCTTCCATCATATAGTTGTCATCGTTCTTTTTAAAGCCACACTTATCTTCTTTTGAATTGTCAGGCTTGAAGTCATCATTATTATCCAAATTATCCATACTTATCACTCCCGAGACAATCTTGCACTCAACGAAACATTATAATTAATTATATCCTACCAATGCGGCAGAAGCAAGCCGGGCTGCATGGCGAGCAGGTGCGTTATGGCTTTCGCAGGGTTCAGTGCGAAAGACAGCACCGACCAGCCCCCACCCTACAACTCAACAGTTACGCGCACCGAATCCCCCGGTTGCTTACCGATTTTAGTTCGAATATCCTTACGAATGCCGATTATGTAGCATACCGAGCCATCGGGATTTTTGACACCCATATTAACGATGCTGCCATCGTACGGAACGCCATCGAAAGTTACATGTACTTTAACGCGCCCTTTTCCAAACTCGGCCTTAATGTCGAACGGTACTGCTATGTACGCTCCGTCCATATCAGGAACTTTCTGAATAACAGCCTCGAACTCGTAGATTCTGCCCATAACCGCCTCCTGACTTCTTTATCGGAGCGGATAAATCCGCTCCCTACAAAATTGAAAAATACTACAATACTTGACATTCGCACGTTTGCCTGCTTTAATTATACTATAAATCTGTTTACAAACAAGACTATCGAAAAATTAGTTGCAAGCAACTAATTTTGAAAATATGCTTGTTTGAAGGCTGCGCGTCGCACAAGCGACAGCCGCAGCAGCTCGAAACATGAAATGTTTTTGAGCTGAAACAGTAGTATAATCAACTATCACAATATAAAACTTACTATAACACAACAAGTAGTAAGCAACCGGGAGGAAGAAAGCATTGAAATTACTAAACAGAGGCCTTGCGTTCGTACTGACAGCAGTTATTTTTGCGGCATCCGGCATGCCGGTCCATGCGGCGGACACAATCACAAGGCTTGACTTTATCAAGACAGTTTTTGGGCGCATTGTCTCGGAGCAATATGTCGATACCACAATCGAATTTTCAGATGTAAGCGAAGAAGACGCGCCTATTGTCGCTGCGGCGGTTCAGGCCGGAATCGCTAACGGGCATGATGACGGATTATTCCGCCCGGATGATGTTACAACAGTGGAACAGGCCGTGGCTATGGTCATAAAATTCCTTGACTTGCGCGACCACGCGCTGGCACTTCCCGATAACATACCCGAAGACCAGTATGTTGCCCCTTGGATTAGACCATACTTAAAATGGGCCATGACATATTCCGATGAACTCCTTGAGCATTTCGAAATCGGTACTCCGGCTACCCCTGAACTGATAGAAGTACTTAAACAAATAATCACAAAACACAGAGAACCTCTATGGTTCTAGAACTCATAAACTTCACAACCACGCAGCACTTCGAAATGGAGGCGCGCACAAGATGAACCAAAAATCACTCAAGACTCTTGAATTTACGAAAATACAGCAGCTCCTTGCCGACAAGGCAATCTCGCAAGCCGGAAAAGCACTCGCACGTGAGCTTACGCCGTCAAGCGATATCCACACAGTTACGCGCTCCTTGCAGGCTACAAGCGAGGCATCGTCAATAATCGTCAAGCGTGGTTCGCTGCCGCTCGGAGGTATCAAGGATATCTCCGCAAGTTTGGTACGCGTGCAGCTTGCAGGCGCACTTTCGATAGAAGAACTCATCGGCGTTGCCGATTTTTGCTATGTAACGCGGAAAGTAACATCTTACTTTAAGGGCGACGCACGCGAATCGGCATACGAAGCTTTTCCTGTTACGGCAAACCTTTTCGGCGCACTTATCGAAGCTAACGACCTCGAGAGCGCGATAAACCGCTGTTTAGCCCCGCCAAACCTCGTTAACGATAACGCAAGCCCACAGCTTGCCGCAATACGCCGCCAGATAAAATCCGCGGGCGACAAAATCCGCGAAAGCCTGAACAAAATAATCCACTCCGGCGACTATAAAAACATGCTGCAAGACAACGTAATCACCCTGCGAAACGACCGCTACGTGGTCCCCATAAAGCACGAACACCGCGGCAATTTCCCCGGGATGATACACGATCAATCCGCAAGCGGCTCAACGCTGTTCATCGAACCCGCAAGTGTCGTTCAGATGAACAACAAAATTAAAGAATTACTGGCAGACGAAAAAATCGAGATAAATAAGATACTGCTTGAGCTTTCCGCTCAGGTATCCGGAAAGGCCGACATACTAACGGCAAACCTCGAAGCCCTGACAGAGCTTGACTTCATCTTCGCCAAAGGTGAACTCTCCCTTGATATGCGCGCCAGCGAACCTGTTTTCAACACTCACGGTGAAATAGACATCAAAAAAGGACGCCACCCGCTGCTCGACAAGGGCAAGGTCGTACCTATCGACATATATCTCGGCAAGGACTTCACGACGCTGCTCATAACCGGCCCTAACACAGGCGGAAAGACTGTCGCGCTGAAAACGCTGGGTTTGTTCACACTTATGGGACAAGCCGGGTTGCACATTCCTGCATTCGACAATTCGAGCTTGGCAATTTTCGACAACGTCTTCGCCGATATTGGCGATGAGCAGAGCATCGAGCAGAGTTTGAGTACATTTTCGTCGCACATGACTAATATCGTGAAAATACTTGAAGAAGTCACCGACAACTCACTCGTCCTGATGGATGAACTTGGCGCAGGTACCGACCCAACAGAGGGCGCGGCACTTGCAATCGCCATCATCGACACTTTAACGCGGCGCAAAATACGAACCGCAATAACAACGCACTACAGCGAACTCAAGGTCTTTGCACTGCAAGAGCCCTGCGTGTGCAACGCCTCGTGCGAATTTGATGTCGAGACACTGCGCCCAACATACAAGCTGCTTATCGGCATTCCGGGCAAGAGCAACGCGTTCGCAATCTCCCAAAAACTCGGGCTTCCGCAAGAAATTATAAGTGCAGCCAAGGAGCGAATCAGTTCAGAAGACATAAAGTTCGAGGATGTCCTCACAGACCTTGAAATCAGCCGCAAGACCATGGAGATTGAGAAAGAACGCGCCGAATCATACCGCCTTGAAGCCGAGCGTATCCGCAAAGATGCCGAAGCCCAAAAGGCAAAGCTTGCCGCCTCACGCGAAAAACAGATTAAAGCTGCGCAGGAAGAAGCTCGGGCAGTTGTCGCAGCAGCAAAGTCTGAAGCTGATGCACTTATGAAAGAACTTCGCAAAAGCCTAGCCAATGCGACACAATCCTCACAGGCTGAGAGTGAAGCCGCACGCCAAAAAGTCGGCGACTTGCTGCGCATGCACGACGAAAAACTCAGCGCAGGACGCACTCCGGTAAAACCAAAAGAACCGCCGAAATCCCTTCGCAAAGGCGACAGCGTGTTCATACACACCATTTCGCAAAACGGCATAGTGTCAGAACTGCCCGACTCGAACGGAGATGTTCTAGTCTCCGCCGGAATCATGAAGATAAAGGTGCATATTTCCGACCTTTCCCTGAACGAAGAGCCATCTCACAAAACATCTAAACCATCCGGCGCACTAATCAATATATCTGTAAAATCCACCAAGAGCCTTAGTGTCTCGCCCGAAATCAACCTGCTTGGCTGCACGGTCGATGAGGCCGTCGAAAAAGCCGACAAATACCTCGACGACGTATACCTCAGCGGGCTGAACCAAGCACGCCTCGTCCACGGCAAAGGTACGGGCGCACTGCGCAACGGACTGCACAGCTACCTGCGCAATCACCCGCTTGTAAAAAGTTTTCGCCTCGGCGGACAAGGCGAGGGCGATGCCGGAGTCACAATCGTAGAATTCAAAAAATAATACAAAAGGGCAATTCGTGGAGTATACGCACGATTGCCCTTTG
>Ga0123352_10011008_pt1 | contig 14231 bp, 11 predicted proteins | sample TergutLab28metaG_FD_89700 | JGI IMG/M metagenome (GOLD analysis project Ga0123352, IMG submission 89700) | Labiotermes labralis P1 segment gut microbial communities from Petit-Saut dam, French Guiana - Lab288 P1 | ecosystem: Host-associated > Arthropoda: Insects > Digestive system > Gut ... | reverse complement strand
TGTCATCATGTCCAGCTTTGCCTATGACTACTATCTTGACGGCAATATACGTGAGATAGTGGAATCTGTTGACAATGAAACCCGTATCATCACCTACACCTATGACTTGGCAAGGCGGTTAGTCAAAGAGGTCAATATAGTCTCTCCTTTTCCATTGACAACAGCCACAGTTGTAAACTCATATGCTGAACTTATAGCTGCCATACAGTCTGCACCAGAGCATACGCCTTCTGTGATATCTATTGCACAAAGTTTTGTGCTTAGTTCTCATATTCCAATCATCGTACCAGCCAATAAAGATATCCTACTCATTGGTTCAGCAACACTGACCCAGACCAGAGAAACTTTCCGTCATTTTACTGTGTATGGAAACTTGACCCTAGGCATGGGTATCACCCTGTGTGGCGGTGCAGATAACACAGCCCCATCAGGGGGTGTATATGTAAAATCGGGTGGCACGTTGACTATGACAGAGGGCAGTGTGATTGAAAACGTCAACACCCTATCTGGCGGTGCAGTATTTCTTGAAGGCACTGGGACAGATGAGCATACCCGTGCAACCTTTTACATGTTGGACGGTACAATCAGAAACAACCGTACTCGTATAGGCAATGGAGGTGGGGTTCTTCTTTGGGGAAACAGTACCATGTACATGAGCAGCGGGGTGATTACAAACAATGAAGCGGCGCGAAATGGCGGCGGAGTTTATGTACAAACAGGTCATATGAGCAGTATTGTTATAAGGACATATTACTCAAATGTCAAAAAAACGTGAGAGTTGCAGCGTTTGTGGCACATTCAGATTTTCACGGAATTGAGTAAATTAAACCTTATAACGAAGGAGGTGTCCTCTATGGTACATAGCAGAGGGAGCAAAGTTGTCTTTGTCGGCTATGCGGATGGAGAATCACTAAGCAAATACGCTCTATTACATTGCGAATTTTTGCGTGACTATCATCCGAGATTTTACACGCAACTTTTGGTTTTGGACAAAATATATTCTTGGCTATGTGAAATTGACGAAATAGCAAAACAGCGTTTTGAGTTTGCTGAAAAGTTCGGCTTCTCATTCGATGAAACGGAACATTCATTATTCACGGAAGTGATATACAACCTCAAGTAATGTGAATACTCCATATATGTGCCACAAACATAGCAACGTAGAATGGAGGATTATTTTATGAACACAACATTAAGCAACAGTACCACAATCAAGCACAGTAAAATTACAGCACTTTATGAACGATTATCAATCGGTGACGAGCGGCAACGGAGCGGCGAGGACAGCAATTCCATCAAGCATCAAAAAGAGCAGTTGGAAGCATACGCCAAGCAGCATGGTTTCGTAAATATTAAACACTACACAGACGATGACGAGTCGGGCAGATTTTTTGACCGTGACGGCTATCAACAGATGATGGAGGATATTGAAAAAGGTAAAATCGGCGTGGTTATTATGAAAGACCTAACCCGTTGGGGACGTTCACACGTTCAAGTCGGCTCTGCAATGGAATTTTTCCGTCAGCATAATGTAAGATTTATTGCAGTCAATAACAGCATAGACAGCGACAATCCCGAAAGTTTGGAGTTCGCCCCATTTATCAATATCATGTCAGAGTGGTACGCCAAAGATTGCTCCAAGAAAATCCGCTCGGTATTCAAAGCTAAAGGCATGGCAGGAAAGCACGTTGGAAGTATACCGCCTTATGGATATATCAAAAGCCCCGACAACAAAGATATATGGATAGTTGATGAGCCAGCCGCCACTATTGTTCGCCGCATTTTTCAACTCACTATGGACGGCAAAGGCCCTTATCAAATCTGCACAATTCTGTCCAACGACAGAATACCTATCCCTGCCCATTATCAAGCCCAACAAAATATAGGCTTGTGGAAAAATCGTGATATAAAAGACCCTTATGCTTGGAACAGTTCTACTATAACATCAATCTTGGCTAAAAGGGAATACTGCGGCGATACTGTAAATTTCAAAACTCGGAAACACCTAAATGATAAGAAAAGCCATTACGTTGACGAGAGCCAATGGATGATTTTTGAAAACACACATGAGCCAATTATTGACCGTATAACTTACGACAATGCCCAACGCATACGAGCAAATAATAAACGCCGCCGCCCCAACGGTTGGGGCTATGTCCACCCACTAAGCGGCTTGCTATTTTGTGCCGATTGTGGCGGCAAGTTATATATCCACCGCATATATAACGGCAAAGACAAACCAACAGCAGTATGCGGAAATTATGCTCGTGGTTCACAGGAAATTGAGCGTAATTGGGTAATATGTGAATCGGGGCATCGTATAGAAGCCGTTAAAGTGATTGAGCTTATCCGTGATACTCTAAAAGGCGTGTCTGAATATGCTAAAACCAATAAAGAAGCATTTGCAAAACAAGTACAGGAGCTTATGGCGACACAGCAAACCGATGAAGTCAAAAAACAGAAAAAACGGCTTGCTACCTGTAGAAAACGCCATGCAGAACTTGATACCCTGCTCAATAAAATATATGAGGATTATGCTCTCAAAAAATTACCCGAACGTCGTTATGAATCACTTTTGCAAAGCTACGGACAGGAGCAAGAATCTCTTGAAAGTGAGATTATGAAATTGCAACCTACTGTTGACCGTTATGATAGTGGCGGCGACCGTGCAACCAACTTTATAAGGTTAGTAGAACGCTATACCGATTTTACGGAAATAACCGTTACCATGCTGCATGAGTGCATTGAGAAAATCGTTGTGCATGAACGTGACCGTAAAGGGGCTATTGATTCCCCACAGACGGTAGAAATACACTTTAATTTTATCGGCGAGTTTATGCCGCCGTCAATGGTAACAGAAAAAGAAGTCGCTCAATTATCCGAAGCCGAGCAGGAGGAAATTTTACAACGGCGGGCAGGTTATCGCAAGGCTTACGAGCAAAGGGTCGCAAGCGGCGCACAGAAAAAATATTACGAGCGCACCAAATACAAAAAACGTGCAGAGTATGATGCCGCTAAAGCCGCCATTATGGACAAGAATTATACACTTGGGGAAGATATACTTGCTCTTGCTTCAAACCAGTAAACTCACAATTTAATAACTAAACCACATTTGCAACCGCCTGTGTTTTACTAACATGGGCGGTTTTATATTGCAAAAATTTATTATATGAAAGGGGGTATGCAAATGCCGAAACAGAAAAAAGTAACTACTGCTACCGAAACACCCTGCACAGCTAACGCCGCAGAGCCAGCAGGAACTTTTACCAAAAGGATAGGAAATACAACCTATACCGTCAACGTACATTTTAATCCGAACAGCAAAGAAACTTTCAGCGACAAACTGCTCCGCATTATCAAAAACGATATTGCAAGCGGTAAATTTACAACTACCGCCGAGCAGTAACCATTTTACCACAAATCCAAAATATGAAGGGAGATTTATCACATGGCAAAAACAACCGCCGAGAAAATCGCAAATAAAGATGAGAGAATCCAACAACTCATGAATGAGAAAAAGCAGCTTATTCAAAAACAAAAAGCAGATGAACGCCGAACGAGAACGAGTCGCCTATGTAGGCGACATGGACTCTTGGAGAAGTATTTGCCCGACCTAATCACCATCACCGATGAACAGTTTGAAACATTCGTCAAAAAAGCTATCAATAATAATTATGGGCGTGATGCACTTGCTGAAATTGTAGACAAAGCAGATAAAACCGCTGAGCCACAAACCGCAGAAACTGCGGCACAATCCAATCCGACCCATGCCGCCAAACCTACTCAAGCGGCACAGGGTAATGCCACAAGCGGTAGCACAAACCCACCCAAAGCGGAACATTCGAGGGCGTAAGCCCTCTCTGTTCCCTTTGGGAACAGCGCACTTATACAGTATCAGCAAGCTGATACCGTCGTGCGCCCCTTCGGGGATATGCGCCGTTGGCGCATGAGCGGCGCAATGTGCCTGTAAAACCAAGCGGAGCTTCGCTCCTGTAAAAAGCTAAACCACCACACCGAGAAAGGGGGTGTCCCATCGCCATATACTCCATGAATATAAACATAATTAGCCGAGGCAAAGGAAAATCCGCTGTTGCAGCAGCGGCATATCGTGCAGGAGAGTCTATCAAGAATGAGTATGATGGACAAGTCCATGATTACACAAGCAAGAAAGGAATTGTTCATGCAGAAATACTGCTCCCCGAAAATGCCTCTGTTGAATATCTCAACCGTTCCGAATTATGGAATGCGGTAGAAAAAATAGAAAAGGCAAAAAATGCACAGCTATCTCGTGAAGTTAGGTTGGCTCTGCCAAATGTATTTAGCTTGGAACAAAATATAAACCTTGTTCACGAATATGTAAGACAGAACTTTGTGGATAAAGGTATGTGTGCTGATATTTGTATTCATGACCGTGGCGATGGAAACCCTCATGCCCATGTGATGCTAACTATGCGCCCTTTTGAAAAAGGCGGCACTTGGGGTGCAAAATCCAAAATGGAATACATCTTGGATGACAACGGCGAGCGCATCAAGCTACCAAGCGGCAGACCCAAAACCAAAAAGATTAGTGTTACAGGATGGGATGAACAGGGCAACGCTGAAATATGGCGTAAATCTTGGGCTGATATTCTGAATGACAATTTTGAAAAATACGGTCATGAAATCATAGTTGACCATAGGAGTTACGCAAGACAGGGCTTGGAAGTTTTGCCGACAATTCATCTTGGTGTTGTGGCTCATGGGTTAGAACAGCGTGGTATTGATACTGAGCGTGGGGATATAAACCGCAGTATCAGAGCGGCAAATGCGAGATTGAAATCTGTGGATAATGAGATTAACGCAATCAAAAATCCACCAAAGCCGCAACTGATAATTGACCTTGAAAAGTCAATCAAGGCACAAAACAGTCCCGGCTATGCTCATTGGGCGAGAATATTCAACTTGCAACAGATGGCGCACACTTTAATCTATATCCAAGAAAATGGTTTTGTCGATATGGAATCCATGCAAACGGCACATCAAAATGCTAAAACCGATGTTGCCGATATTCAACAGCAGATTGATAGTACAAAGGCAAAATCAAAAAGCCTTGTCGTACAAAAAGAGCAAGCCGAAATATACCGCAAAACTTTGGAAACTTATAAAAAATATAATGCATCCGGGCAATTCGCCTATTTCAAAAACAAGTTTTACGACCAACACAAAGTGGATATTGATGCTCACAAAAAAGCGAGAGCGTATTTATTTGAAGAATTGAAGCTCGATAAGTTCCCATCGCTTAAAAAGTTGAGTGGTGAAATTGGCGAATTAACGGCGCAAGAAAAATCACTACGGCAGGAGCTAAAGGCAAAACAAAGTGATGTATATAATCTATCCACCATCACACACAACGCCCGAATGTTACTTGGCTATAACGAATTGGAAATGCAGGGCAACATCCCGACAATTCCAAGTGGTAACTTACGGTTTATGTTGTCATACCACGACACTTTAACCCACGCTCAAAAACGTGGCGAAACAAAAGAATATTTCCAAAGTTTATCATTGGATATTGATTGTGCCGATTTTATTCGCCGTGGAATTGAAAAAGGCATGGACACCACAAGTCTTGTAAAAGAAACACTTACAACCTACGGCAAGCACCGTGCCGCAAAAGTTGTAGCTGCTTTTGCAAATAACGCATCATCAAGCCAACTTGCTAACCATGATTCAACCGACCCCACTATGCAAACACATCAAGCGTTCCAATTCATCCCTTCGGATTTCTTTATGCAGAAATTTGGAGAAACAGCCGACAGTATGCAGTCTATCATTTTCAAATATGACAACAAAGGCGTTCCACTTACCGATGAAAACGGACAGCCAACACAGCATTTTGGTTGGGCATTTCCAAAGGAAGCTGCCGAACAAAAGTTATGGGCAGGAAAGAAAGATTGGGATGTGGGTTTGTCTATTGCTGACAGAATAGCAATGGCAAGACAAAAAGTTGACGAGCAAAAAAACAATCAGCCGCCACGCACAAAACCAAAACGCAGTAACGACCACGAATTGTAAAATAAATCATTAAAACCACACATGGGAGGATTTGATTTTATGAGCAGAAAAGGAATTATAACAACGTATGAGGGGCGTAAAAATGCGCCACTTGGAAAGTATCAGTTTCCACCCAAAGAGGGTAGCTTTACTGGTACACTTGTATATCGGGCATGGCATCAAAAAAGCCCATGTCTGATATGCTATTTTGATACCGATGATGGCGAGCATTTTATGTTGTTGGCATGGAATAACCATAATTATAGCCCAAGAAAATCAGATATAAGTTTTGCTGATGATGTTACAAACGGTAGTCGATGGAAGTGTGAATTTTCCGTAGCAAAAGGTGGTTCAATTTCATGGCTAACGGCAGATGAAATGGCAGGCGAAGTATAACGGCTATCCGTCCGTTACGCCTATCCATACTATCAAGGGACGAGTAGTATTTTGGGCAAAGTGCGCCCAAAATCTCCACTCTTGACCCCTTGACAGTATGGATTTTTGCCGTGGCGTTGCGCCGCCGAAAACGGGGAACAGGATAAAATTCAATCCTGCTCCCCGTTTTCAACCGCTCCATTGTACGGCAAAATCGGCTTCACTATTGCGGTGGTTGTGGTGGGCTTGGCGGTGGCTCTGCCCCCGCACCCCCGACCTCATCCAAAGAACAGAAAAAATCCTATTCCTCGTGCTTCCAAAAAGTCATATACATTTGTCCTACTGATTCCAACAGAATATGCAGGATATGGATAATAAAGAAAACGCATATTGCCATCAACCATTTATAAACTTCTTCACACACGTACAGCCGCAAGAAAATACAAACTATCAAAAATCCAAGATACGCAACTAATACCAACACGGTATATGTGATATTTGATAAAAGCACTTGAAATAGGTTAAGCACTTGACCGTTTCGTAATGGCTTGCATTCTTTAGAGTTCGTTTCTTTTAGCTTCTTTATATTTGGATTATCTGCCGACACCAAAATTGTAATAATTGCGATTGAAAAGGAAATCAAGATAGCAACCGCACTTATTTGTATATTGACAAATCCCTCAAAAACTTCGCCGAAATACACACTCTGCTTATATTTTACACAGTTAAGAATAAAACCAATCGCTAACGCAGGAATAATTGCAATTATAAATTTTAACCATAACTTTTTTCTTGTTTTATAGTAATCAAAAGCCGCTGCCAAAACTAAGGGCTTCATATGCCTACACCCCCATTTCTTTAATAAAAGCATCCGCTTTTGTGAAAAAATCTGCTGTATCAAGTTCATTGGTTGGCTGAACAGTTGATACTTCTATACTATGTTTCATATGGATTGATTCTGTGTCTATTTTCAAACTTCCGTTGTTGTTAGTACCCTCAACGGCAATTTTTTTAATTCGCTTTTTGGATGCAACATCAGTATGTTGTTGATATGCCGTGCTAATCATATCTTTAGGAATTTTTTTGCCTTTGCCTTTTTCTTTGCGAATGTATAGTTCGACGGTTGAGCGCACTTCATCTCTTCCTGCTAAACTTTGAAAATCTTTGCCGAGTTCAGCAATATCTACAGTAATACGCATCAAATTTATTTTATCCATTTTATCAAGTTCGGCAAGAAAATCCTCGCCCAACATCATTTCAAAAGATACGCTGTACGAATATTGTTCGTCTGAATCCTCTTGAATGGAGTTAAATTGCCAATTAAGATAATCTCTTATATTAGACATACTAACCCCATAAAAATTGCCATCCAAAACAGCCGTAAAACGCTCTGCCCCTTTACGCAAACGAATGCAGAGATGTGTTTTTTCTTCAGCACCATCTTCAGGGTTTTGTAACCGACCACGAGCCTCCATTGTATCTGTGTTTCTAACTTCACGGCTTTGGTCATATTTTGCTGACTTAAAGGTGAGATTAAAATTTCCGCCTTGTAAACCTGTAACGCTTTCAAGCCAAATGACTTTTTTATTTTTTTCTATGCGCTGTGTTTTTGTTTGTAAATCTTTTTTTACAACAGCATCAAAGAGTGAAGAAAGGGCGGCACAAACGGCAGATATGCTATAAGGCGTATTGTCTGCGCCTTTTTTATCTCGCGCAATATCTATATGATGGGAATATATTGTTATCGTCTTACTGTCACTCATTTGTATTCCCCTTTCCATCAAAGTATGTCGCTAAGTAACCGCCACCCATCACTTCGTATATCGTCACTGTAATCATCGGTACAAATGCACAGTTTTTGTGACTGCTTATCTTGACGAACAATACCGCCTAACTTATTGTACGCTTTCAAGTAGCGTTGCAAGTCGTTAAATTTTTTGGCGGTATATGCGTCAATATCTTCACTTTGTCCCGAACGAGAAAAACCACCCTTGGTTTCAATAATCCAAATGCCACCGTCAATATCCTCAATAATGTAGTCGGGGTAAAATGATTTTTGTTTGCCAAAATTATCTTCATAAACGATAGAGAAAAATTCCAATCCTTTATCGCCGTTTTTATAGAACCATTTTATTCTGTTTGATGTTTCGCAATATTGCTCAAATAGTCGCTCCGAGGTAGAGCGTACTTCGGCAGAGGATAAATATCCGTGATACACATTTTTGTTCATCACAGCTTGTTCTTTTGCCCCAGCATCATATAAGAACATCATCACCTGTGGAAAGCCAATGGGCTTTTCTGTGGTATTTTTCAAAGCTAATTCCATCTGTAGTGTTTCATCTGCCATTGCTGCTGCAATATCATCTTTCAGCTTAGACTTATTATTGATGATAAAAGCATAAAAATCATGCCATTCTAAACTTAAAATGCGTGTACTATCGCCTTTTGATTTGGTAAACAGCCTTTGTAAAATTGTACGAATGCTGTCATAATCCAAGCTTATTTTCAATCCAATTTCGGCAGCACAATGATGAAAATCACGCCCATGTTTGTGCGTATCCAAACTCGCTCTGATATTTATGGTATTCAAATCTTTTAGAGTTTCACGAGTAAGCACGTTAACCGAACCTGATTTAGTATGCTCGATAATTTCGCTTGAAAAAGTATAGCCATATGCTTCAAGGCGTGTTTTATTTTCAAGCGTTTTGCCGTCCGTTTTATAAGCCTTTTCAAAATATTTTTTGATAACTGATAACGCTCGTTTTGCATCACGAGGAAAAGGCACATCCGTTTTATATTCGGAAATTATTGAAAATGAACGATGCTCGGATTTTAAGGTAAGTCGTAAGCCATCAAGGGCATTTTGTCCAAGACTTTGCCGCACACCTTCGGTGAATTTTTCATCTAAAGTGTAGAGATAACAACTGTCTAACAAATCATTTTCATAATGTTTAGCTTCGGGCATTCTACGAATACGCCCGATAGTCTGAATCTCAAATGTTTCACTCATATTGTCACGCAATTTAACTAATATTTGTGCGCGTGGGCAATCCCAACCCGTAGCTATGGCCTGTTTGATAATTACAGCAACAGGCTTGGCATTGGGTTCTTCAATATCTTCAAGATTCTGTTTTTTATCCGACATCCAAATAGCCAACTGTTCGTTCTCATATGTGATACCGTACTTTTCAAAATATCGCTCAACATTATCCAATAGCAAATCTGACTTATTTGGTAACTGCACCACAATCAAAGGATTCACGTTAATATTCCTTTGCAAAAATTCCGAATGCAAGGCACGCTGTTTTTCGATAGCTTTTTCAAGCAAATACGATACTTGGTCATCCACACTAATGTTTTGAGCAAAATCCTCGTTAATCACAAGGACTTTTTTAATCAAGCCCTCTGCAATAACATCTTCTTCGGGAATATCAATATTGAATGCTTTGGGATATGGCTTTGGAGTAGCTGAACAACGAATGATTTTATCCGTTTTGAAAAGCTCGATAATTTCATCGGCTTTGATGGTGTCATTTTGGTGGGATTCATCAACGATTACTACAAAACGCAACCCATCATCAATGGCTCGTTCTGTCCAGTCTATAAAATTATTGCGTTCTCCATCTTTAAGAGCATTGTTGCCCTTTTTGGTTAGCTTTTCCCAGTTAATAAAGCAAAAATCACTTGCGGCAAACCCGCCAGTCATAACATCGTGAAGCTCTTTAGTAGAAGCTCCGTGGATGTATTTGTCCATCTTCTTTTTGCTTTGATTTTCAAGCTCACCTTTGCCGGGTGTCAGCCAAACGAAAACCACCCCACTATAACATTTTATGTATTCGTCCATAAAATGCGTTAGGATAATGGTTTTTCCGCTACCTGTACAGCTTTTCAATACTATCTCCCGACTATCGGAAGCCATGCTTTCCATCAGTTGACGAATCGCATCAAGTTGAAAATTGGCTAATGTAATTCTCATTTTCCACCCTCCAGTTCCCTGTAGTAATAATCGGGAATTGCGCAAATAACAATGCCACGCTCTTGGAGTTTCACTTCCTGCACGGCAGAAAGCAGTATATCATGCCCACGATATAAGCGGCGACATTTTTCGTATTCATCTACATTGGCAATAAACGCTTCAATTTCTTCATCCGTGAGAACGATAGCAACTTCTGCATTTCCAGTGAAGTTGATACCGTTTTCTAATTCTACCAGTTCTTTTATATGTTTTAATAGTTCATCGGCATATTCGTAATATACTCTCTCGCTAATTGGGATGTAGTCAATTTTGTAGTATTTGAGCGAAGCACAATAACCATCTCGCTCAATTACTCGTTTAATTCGTTCATATGTCACACCACGACAAATATCATTCTCGTTATTAGTGCATAGTATGAAGCGACGATTACCACCATCTTCTGCATTTATTTTCATGGTAGCGTGTCCAGTTGTGCCAGAACCCGCAAAAAAATCAAGAATTATATCTCCGCTATTTGAGCCGATTTGTAGGCATCTACTCAATAAGCCAAGTGGTTTAGGAAACTGAAAAAGTTGTGACAGCCCAAGCTCACCTAATTCAACTGTGCCTTTTTCCGAAATAACATCTGTGTCAAACCAAATGGATTTGGCTTTATACGTAGACTTTCGATACTTTTCATAAATGTTGTAGCCACCATCTCGCTTCACCCGCGCCACAAGGTTAGAGTGCTGAGTGTCAGCTTGTATGTTACCACCCGATAATTTTGTTCCCCATCGCCAGCAACTTTCCATCCCTGTAGAGTTAAATGGGTAAATTTCAATCGAATAATCATTAGTACGCTCAAGTGAAACAGGTGAAAAATTGTCTTTGTCCACAATCTTGGGATTTACGTAAAACGCATAAAATAGATTTGGACGATTGAAACGTCCGAACTTAGGGTTTCGATTACGTAGTTCTCGTACATTATATTTGCCAATAGCGTCCGCAAGATTTAGGTCACTATCTTCCTCGGTTTTTTCTATTTCGTTAAATTCAGCATCCGGCGAGCGTGTGTATATAATGATGTACTCATGAGTCTTTGCAATCTGTTTATATGTTTGTCCCCTTTTGTTTGATTGCACAATCACTTGCGAAAAGAAATTATCTACACCAAAAATTTCATCACAAAGCAAACGAAGATTGGGCTGTTCGTTATCATCAATCGAGATGAAAATAATGCCATCTTCGGACAAAAGCTGCCTTGCTATAAATAATCTTTGGCGCATGAAAGACAGCCATTTGCTATGAATGAATGTATCGGTTCTGTCTACGCGCTCGTCATCGTATGCAAAATCTTTGTTGCCTGTATTATATGGAGGGTCAATATATATCATCTTTATTTTTTTGGAATGCGTTTTCAACAACAGTTGAAGAGCTGCTAAATTGTCGCCTTCGATTATGAAATTCATTTGTTCGCCATTATCAATATACAGTTCTCGCTCCTCGGTCAATACAGGCGTATGGGTAGAGAGGGTCTTGTCTATACTTTCACGATGCTCTTCAAAAATCAACCCATATTTTTTGCTCTTAACTTCCTTTTCAAGCTCACTCAAATAAGCCAGCAAGCTCCCTGTGTTTTCATCCTGCGGAGCGGCTGAAATGAATGAGCGAATATTACCGATTTTCATTATTAAGTCATCACGTTTTTGTTTTGAAATATTCCCCATATAAAATTCTCCCATCATTGCAATGCTTTAGTAACTAAGCGACTACACTGTTTATGAAACCCTTGTTCCGTTTACATTAACGGCTCATCCAACTCCATTATTTTGTTGCTTGAATGAACAGAATCCCTGCCTTTGTTCCATATCATGTCAATCACTTGCTTGTATTGATAACCACGACTATTTTCGAGATAGACAATCATGTAAACTTGTCTGCTGTCTATTTCGCCATCGATTTTGTGTTCCTGTGGAATAGAGATATGGGCTTTCTTATCAATAAAAACCGTGTGCTTTGTATGGTCAAGCAAATCCGTTTTACACCGTATATTTCCGCTTGCATCGCGAATTAGGAAATGAATCCGATGTATCTTTGTTATGTCATCACCAACATTGTGCAAAACGACTTCTTCCCAACAATGCCCATCATATTGGGCAAGCCCTTGTGGGTCAAAATAGCCCATCTTTGACTTTAGTTCTAAGTTTAAGAGCTTGTTGCTCAATTCATTTGCTTTTCCTGTTTGCCACACTGCGACAATCGCAAGTGCAACTGTTCCGAAGTAAGCCATATAGCCAAACCAAAACTCCGAATTTGGAAGTATTGAACTTAGTAAGCATCTTACGTTTTCAGATACACCAATCAGAGGGATGAATAGCAAAATGAAACATATTACAACAAATATAATTCTTCTTGATTTTAGTTGCCTCATCTCTATCCCTCCGCCATTATTCGTTAGTGCATTTACGATTTTATATATTTTTGGTTGCGACTTTTCAGCTTGTCGGGAATTGTCATTTGAATCAACCCAAGTTCAAGCATTGGATTCACAATGTTTTTACGAAAATACTCATCTGTTTTTATGCCGCAGAACTCTTGCATTTCTCGTCTGCTTCGTTCTGCATTGCAAAACTCTAACAGAGAATTTAATTTTTCTGATGTGAGCTTTACTTCCGTACTGACTTCCGTACCAACATCCGTACTAACTTCCACTACGGAAGTTGTTTGGTTGTAATTCATGTTTTTCAAAACAGCATAAAACGCTGTCCTTGTGGATATAAAGTTTGGTGCAAAATCATCTGTGTAGTTGTAAAGTTCCGCCGTCGTTTCACGAATTTTTTTGAAACCACTACCACGCCGTTCTATAAAATCTAAACGGTGGAAAATTTCTGCGATAATGGGGTTTCGCCGTGTTGACAACACTCTTTCTATATCCTGTTCTTGAATTATTGTACCATCGGGCATACCGCCGGGCGAACAAATTTCTAAGCGGTCTGCAAACATATCCACATGAACCTCGCTACCAACAACGCTATAATCTCTGTGCATAAGCGCATTTGCTAAGGCTTCAAAAACAGCTCGGTCTGCGTAATCGGGTTTATTGACCCTGTGGTTGGACATCTTTTTCCAACGAACTTTTGAGTTCATCTTAACAAAATCATGACTGTTCAACAGTTGCGAAATTAAGTCGCCCTCAAACTCCTTATCATCTATGGCATCATCAACGCCACCGCTTTTATCCAAACCATCCCAATGTGTACAAAACACCTTTGATTGAAAAAGTGGACATTCATCTGAAAACATCAGCCCTGCATTTGTTACTGTGCCATCGGGTTTGCACAATCCCATAGAAGCGTAGTCCTTTTCTGTGAGAACCAATTTCCTTATGCGCTTAAAAGCAGCGTTTAGTGCCGTGAAAGTCAAATCTGATATTTTGTAATCGGTTGGCATTGTATCAAAGGTAAGATTTTTACCCCGCATTACAAGCTCGTTAAGTTGTTGGGGTGAAGCCACAACGCTTTCGTTTCCAATTCTGACGAAAGCTATAGTCATTCCATCGCCAATATAATAATAGGGTGTATTGTTTCCTCGTTGCACATGAAGAACGAGAACATCTTTACTGCCATCGACACGATGAACAGATAGATTAAATTCAGGTAACGGTGACATACGCTCCTTAATCAATCTGCTTATTTCTTCAGCGGTTTTCTGTACATCAAGAAGTCCAATAACATTACTGCTATTCGCCACACCAAAATATAAGCTACCACCTATGCCGTTTGCAAATGCGCTTACGGTCTTGAGCCAACTTTTTGGTTTCTTTATTTCTAAATCGGATTTGAACTCATGTTCCGTAACTTCTGCAATA
>Ga0123352_10011006_pt1 | contig 14233 bp, 7 predicted proteins | sample TergutLab28metaG_FD_89700 | JGI IMG/M metagenome (GOLD analysis project Ga0123352, IMG submission 89700) | Labiotermes labralis P1 segment gut microbial communities from Petit-Saut dam, French Guiana - Lab288 P1 | ecosystem: Host-associated > Arthropoda: Insects > Digestive system > Gut ... | reverse complement strand
GTGGGGACCCGTTGCGCTGACCACGTGACACCCCTCTATCCGCAAAAGTTGGCACTAACTTCGCCGACCGGCGGCGGCCGCTCTGTCGGTATAGTTCGCGTGCGGACTAAGGCCACGGAGGTTGCTTGTTTTTTTGTACTTAGTGACAGTGGCAGGCTTAAAGAACGTACAAAACGAAATGCTAATTTTCATGCGCCCTGTTCTTTTGTGGATTTTGTAATTGAGTTAGTGACGTTAACAGTGAAATTAAATATGAAGAATCCCTTCCTTTCTTGCGCATCATTCGGTACAATATATCGGATTTATATTCAGGAGAGTCGTCAGCTTCACGGACCGGTTATTCTAACCCGGGGAAAAGAACCCCGTTCCCACAAAGTTCAGGGGACCGCAGAATCTCTCGCGACGCCACAGTTTGTACGTCTGCGTTGCGCTTTGAAACAACCTCATTAAACGAATGTGTGAGAATGAAGGCCATAGTTGCTAGCCGGGATGGTTTTGTCATTGAAACCTCTGCGTACGGGATGCATAGATGGTTGTCGTTTCCCTTCTGCTTTAACAGGGCACTTCTCGTCATTATCTCCCCTCAGTACGAATCTAAGGTCCCTTCCTGTGTCTCCAAACATTAGGTTCGGGAAACTGGCTTCTCACTTTAGTCCATTTACATATTAGAATTCCGGAGCTTGAAATAATTCCTATATTAGTTCGTGTCACAAATCTTAGGCACAAGGATGAATACACTGTTTATCGTCATAAGACGTGACGTATCAGTTGAATGCAGAATATTCTGTAGTGTAGAGCACTGTTAGTACACTTGTTCCAGTATCTTCATTGTGTGAGGACACGAGGCTTACTGGGGTATATAGAAGGAGGTGGATACAAAATTAAAAAATAATTTATATTTATTAGATATATTCTTACACTAATCAAAAGTCCCAAATATGTAGGAACGTCAATACGAAATCTCAACAAAATTTTCGAAGTAAAGAAGGATTGATGTAATGTAAACTACGTTCTTAATTTAGTTTTAACTTCAGAATGTGTCCCTTAGAATAAGAAAAACGTTAATCCTGGTCTGTGGTGTTGTCCTGCCTGATGATGGCGGTGGACGTCGCCGCAATATGTCGGAGTATAGCCTGACTGTACAAGTACGTGCATAGTGCTGGATGGACTGGTAGACGGTAACTTGATAGGCATGCACGGTACTGTACAACAGAAACACTGCGGAACGTTAATCTTGTTTAGGGGAAAATCGCTGCTAGTTTTGAAAATCGCTTTAAACGGATTGTTTAATATTAAACGTGGTGCAACATGAAGTAATCACTGAATTTAAAGGGTTAAAAAAATTGCTGCCACTTCTGAATGTAGCACCTCGTAGCTTCCCGTCTGCTGTCTAAGAGCATGTGGAATATGGATTTAATTGCTTCGAGTACAGACAACTACGGTTGGAGTGGGCGAGATGAGCAAAAGAGTGCTGAATTCGTGTAGCAATTTAGTCGCAAAACGAAAGGAACAAATTTCATGTCGAAGACATGTGTAAGTGGAAGGATAAAAATTACCTGAAATTCTCTGTCATCACTGTCGTCAATGTGAAGTCAGTTCACAGCCTGCTGAGAAGTGGCGCCGTGTAGTCTAGTAAGTGGCGCCGCGTGGTTTAGTAAGTGGCGCCGCGTGGTCTAGTAAGTCGCGCCGCATGTTCTAGTAAGTGGCGCCGCATGTTCTAGTAAGTGGCGCCGTGTGGTCCAGTAAGTTGCGCCGTGTGGTCCAGTAAGTTGCGCCGCGTGGTCTAGTAAGTGGCGCCGCGTGGTCTAGTAAGTGAGGACGTGTGGTCCAGTAAGTTGCGCCGCGTGGTCTAGTAAGTGAGGACGTGTGGTCCAGTAAGTTGCGCCGCGTGGTCTAGTAAGTGGCGACGTGTGGTCCAGTAAGTTGCGCCGCGTGGTCTAGTAAGTGGCGCCGTGTGGTCCAGTAAGTTGCGCCGCGTGGTCCAGTAAGTAGCGCCGCATGTTCTAGTAAGTGGCGACGTGTGGTAAAGTAAGTTGCGCCGCGTGGTCTAGTACGTGGCGCCACGCGGTCCAGTAAATCAGTACCGAATGTTCCGAGGACCCTCCACCGTCCTGCAGGTATAAGCTTCGGCCGATCCATCATTACCTTCCTACTAGACTACACAGGTTAGATACGATAATGCTGGAAGTTAAAGCGAGCGTCATATAGATAAGATGGTGAGGTGTGGACAGGTTTTATTGCATTGGGGTAGTTACCTATAGCTCGCTGTTTTAAAAAATTACTTAAAGTTTCCGCTCGGGAATTTATTGGCCATTTGAATGACAAGAGATTCTGTGGAAGGTCTCCGTTCGATAGACTTAGTTAATTGTTCAGACTGGACACATGAAAATATGGCGTGCTTGCGGAAGTGGGTTATGAAAGGAAATATTGTAGTTTAGAGTGGGTCAAGCTAATCGTCCGTTGGAGAGGTTTGTGATGTACGTCAAAATCCCATGGTCTTGGGGATCTCGTTGAAAATGCGAGTACCTGTAACCGTTCATAGAGGAGGAGAACTGTTGGAACTAGAGGATCGAAAAGTAACTAATAATTAGATGTTCATCTTCTGTTATTTTAACAAATACAAATATCATAATCTGTTGTTTAATTGGTTGACTTCACCTCAGGGAAGCTGACCTTCGTACTCATTTCATGTGAGGTAGGTCACTCAGTTACTTGTTTATACGTGGACACAGAACATAGCAGCTTAGCGGTTTAGTAGGTGTCTTGTCTACATTACAGCCGCGCTTCAAACTTTGGATACAATCGTTTACAGGAAGTTATGCGTGAAAGTAATATAGAATAGAGCCACAATTACTTTCACGTCCTTATTAATTCCCTTTCAATTTCATTCAGAGCTACACTTCATTGTACACGCGTTTTTCCTACTGAACAAATATAAGCTCGAGTTTTTCCCCTCATGGCGCAACAGCCCCCAGTTGACCACAGCCTCCTCCTGGTCGAGGCTTCACGATCACACTCAGACACACCGCATTCGGTAGGACTCCTCTGGACGAGCGGTCATCCTGTCGCAGAGACCTCTACCCTAAACACGTAACACTCACAACAGACAGACGTCCATATCCCCGACGGGATTCGCAACCTCAATCACAGCAAGCGAGCGGCCGCAAACCCACGCCTTTCGTCGCGCGGCCTCTGGGAGTGGCAACTACCCTACTTAGCGAAGTAATAAGTTTCTGTATACCCTCCTACCAATTAATTAACTAACCACTCACTTTCTACAGTCCAAGTAACTAACTAACTAACGAAGTAACTGTCCAAGTAACTGTCTTAATAACTTGTTAGTACCGAACATTTTACTGTAATGGTCACGATCTGAATTAGGAGGGTTCTCGTCTTCATTTTCGCTGCTGTTCTCCCAACGCTTTCGACACGTCACAAACCCCACAGTTCAGAAAAGTTGTTAAAGAGCTTAAAAATAAATGTACAATCTAACTGGACAAGCCCGACGTTGCGTTTTGACCGCCCTATCTTTTTCGCGCCTAATTCTATAATGTTTTGCCCAACCATAATATTATGTAGAATTTCGTCGGTTTTTAGATGCTTACTAAAGTTACTTCCCTTATAATTCATGCACTGCTGTAGTATGAATAAGTACGTAGAATTCATGCAAAAAAAATTCTTTGTTTTGTTGTTTAGTTATTACAACTAAAGATCTAGATATGATTATCAACGATACAGGTCAACATCATAAACATCAAGGATTGGACCCTTCGATCCGTTCCGTCTCCAGAGTCACAGCTGCTCGCGCCAACGCTTCTTCGGTCTTCCAATTGTTCTCCTTCCTTGTGGTCTGTAGTGTTATGATTTTAAAGAGATTCGGTTTTGTGGGATTCTTTGCAAGTGTGGAAGCCAGTTCCGTCTGTATTCATCTATCTTGTCTAGTATGCCTGTAATCCGTAGTTCGCGGCGTATGTAGTCATTTGTTTTGTGGTCATAAAGGGTATAGCCTGTCAGAGGTCTCAGTAACTTCATTTCTGCCACTTCTATTCTTCGTCTTTGTAAGGCTGTTAGAGTCCAATTTTCTGACCCATACGTTACAGGTCATCAAGATAATTCATATATTTTATATTGCTCATCGACCCTGTTTGTAAGTCAGCAACCATAAACATGTCGACGCTCAAGAACTTCCTGCACACGGAATGTGTATTCCAGTAATTCGTTTAGACAGTAGTAGAAAAGTAATAAATTTACCCTGTACAATAACTATTGTTGTGATTGATTTTACACCCTGTGTCGTTGTTATGGCTAATAATCAATAGTAAATGGCTGCAGCCGAAACGTATGGATTAGTAACTATAGTAGGCAATTATAATCGGTTATCGATTGCTATCGATAGTTACAATATTTCAGTGCAGATGGGCATGAATGTTGTGGAGGCCCGTGTGGTGACGGCACATGAATACTGTGTGTGTGTGTGTGTGTGTGTGTGTGTGTGTGTATGTATCTGGGAATCTGCTCAATAGGAATGTTGGATTCATGAGTTTTGCTCAGAACCCCCTTCATAATACAATGTAGGTCCGCATAAAATATATTACTTCCGATGCTTCTGCCTGGCGGTTGCCCGGGCACCAAGTACGGCGAAATGCGTAGGCAGTAGGTCCATCGTATAACCGCTGCATTTCCAATTCTGCAAACCACACACTTCATTGCATAGAGCGATTTATTGAATACTTACTAGGCTTATATTCATGAGACACCACTGCAATAACAGATTAAATCTGGGTGTGTTGTGATATAATTTCGTTGACAATACGAATTTAATGATAAGTACGAATGACTCAGATGTCTTTATTGGAATACTCCAAATTCATGTAGCTGTGGCGAAGTTACAATTCACTGACCTAGGTTACAGAGTCCGTTTAAGATGCGTCTCGACGAGAGGTGCAGTTGTTGCAAGGGAAAAATCATATCTATAGGCTAAATTTATGTGTTTGCAAATTGTAGGTGCCGAATTAATATCTGAAATTTGTACAGTACCTAGAGACAGTTAACACACTGTTGAATCGAGTTAAAAAGCTTCCAAATAAACCCAAAGAGGACTGTAAACGAAAGTGTACGTTTGCTTTATATTTCTTTAAAATAACGACTATTTGGGATGCACTTACGTCTGAAACTACGGTATGTAGAAGAGACACGTCATAATAGGCCGTGTTTCGATTTGCATGTCTTCGTCAGGCAGGACCACGCATGCGATCTGCTTGTGAAAATCTTCGTCTAAAGAACCTTTCAATATAAACGCAGTATGACGTAAGAATGCTGATCCCGATGGCCGCGCGGCTTAAGGCATCGGTCTGCGGCCGTTCGCTTGCTGGGATTGAGGGGTTCGAATTCCGCCGGGGTCATGGACGTCTGCCGTTTGTCATTGTTGTGTGTTGTCAGGTAGACATCCCTGCGACGGGCCGATCCCTTTTCCAGAGGAATCCGAGCGAGTGTTGTGTGTCTGTGAGTGATCTTGAAATCTCAACAATGAGACATTCGAGGCCCGAGTAGGGTTGTTGTACCACAAGAAGAAAGTTAAGTAAGAGTTACCACGTATTAAAATGTTGCATAATAAACAAAAAACTTAAATTTTAAATACTCAAGAATATACCAACAAATGCACTGTACTGCAATATGACGTTTTTAAATTACAACACCAGCACTCCGACATGTTTCGACCATTTCTTTTGGGTCATTCTCAGGGAGTGTACATTTGTGTTTGTGTATAACTTTCAAATAAACAAAAATATGTTAAAATTGCATTCAGTCATGTGTTGTCTTGATGTTGGTACAGATCGTAATCGTTCAAATTGAAACGTACACAAAGTGCTTCAGAGGCTTGAATGATTAAATATTGTACCATCCTGAAGAAAGAAAACAATTTTAATAAAATTTCAACCGATTTTATCTATTATAATCTATGATTTATACAAATACTGATGTACACTGCCTGAGGATGGCCCACAAGAAAGGCTCGAAATATGTCAGGATTCTGGTGTTTTAATTGTAAAATTTTTATATTGTAATATAGTGCCTTTGTACATATTTTTTAATTTTAACAATTAGTTTCCGGATGTGAATACAAATATAAAAGTGAATCATTTTTGATGAAAATAGTTTTGCAAAATTACGGGTTAATACAGATTGCGTTGGTCGTTTGGTCAGTATTCATAACCTAATTATTTCCTGTTTTAGGACGCAGAAACATGAGCATTTAAGACTTGAATTTTCTAGTCCATTATACTTACTAGATTATAAAACGTCCTTTGCAGTTCGTACGGCGTCGTTACATATCTGTAGAATAATCGCTGTTGAGACCACTGAACTTGCACCGTGTAGGAATTCTTCCGTTTTGCTACAATTTTTCGTGTGGTTTTGGTTGCGAGGAAGGAAATATGAAGTTAGGGTACTTCGGAGAGTACCGCCATGCGAAGCACTAAATCCAGTTACGGGACCGTCTGTTCGCTTAATGTGCGTTTATTGTTGACGGAAGTGTACAATAATTGTGTCACTTGTGTTCATTTTCCGGGCGTTAAGTATGCATTCTGATTTCATTTATGTCACTTTTGTCTTACAGACCGGACCTTAACTCACACCCAATTTACTACCTTCATGGAAAAGTTTCCATCTTCAAAATTTGAACCTTTTTAACAAGCCAAGAATTTCCGTACATTTTGTGAAGTAGAATTTTCAGTATCCTGAGTATTAAGACTTCTGGGTGTGAAGTAACACCGGTTGGTACGTTTGGCAGAACAAACATACTGTTTTGAAACTGGTACTTCGTCAGCGGTACAGGGAATTCCATATTCCAGAAGTAAAGTAAATTCCTTATAAATCATTAGCTTCACGACCGACATGATTTGTCTGCTGTGTACGACAGACAGGCTATATAGCAAGTGGAGCACAAACAGAACCCAGCGCAACATCGATTTACAATTTTGAAAATTTGTACGTTTCATAGAGAAGAGAAATATTTTACAACGTTCTAATTGTACATGAAATAGCTAGGCAAATAATGATTGATTAAAACATGCTTGAACCAAGTTTCTGTCAGTATTATATCCGCGTATATTTTCCATTTAGGATTCGTTCGTAACTCGGGTGTTGCACCATCTTTTATTTTCAATTTCAGTCGTCGTTAATTACATTTAATTATTACCCCAAAATTACATTATGTATGGTCAAAAGTTACGTAGGAACTTCCCTAAGCACAGATAATTCAGTGGATTCGGGAGTAAAATTGATTAGAAGATAAATGTGCATTCACAAAACGTCTCTAGAATAAAGGACAAATTCACAACAGCTGGTCAGCTGTAAGAGACCCTGAAACTGCAGAAGAATTTAATATTCGGAACGGTAGAAACAAAAGGGATGCGTACAGAGTGCTAATTATCATGAACTGAAATTAGGGACATGCAAATTGCGTTGAGGTCAGGACATTTTGTCTTTCTGTTCTGTACTTAAGAACTCAAAATTAAAATAAATTATAAAATCAACTTGATTTTTTCTGTCCATCTCTCGCTACGTGTCCGTCTGTCTGCAAGGTAGATCTTTGCTTTATTGTGTTCCAGAGGACAACACCAAGGTGAAATTTTTATGTTTTGTTGACCGAGCGTCTCAGTATAATCTTATTAATTAACTAACTTAATGCGCAAATTCGTATTTTATAATAAGTTTATTACATGCCTGTACATGTTTCGAGCACTATTGTGCTCATCATCAGTAGGTCAAAATTGTATTATACAGCATCTGGTAACATCACAATCTGTAGGTGGCCGTCCCGTGCACTGAACGGCCACCTACAGATTGTGATGTTACCAGATGCTGTATAATACAATTTTGACCTCCTGATCATGAGCAGATAGTGCTCGAAACATGTAGAGTCATGTAATAAACTTGTTATAAAACAAGAATTTGTGCATTAAGTTGGTTAATTACTAGACCAAGGTGAAAGAAGATACAGAGAAATGGAGAAAACGTCGTATATATTAGCTTCACTGTATTTATCACGTAACATTTTTCGAGTGACTAAATTAATAAGCAATCACAGCAACGCAGCACGTATGCAGAAATAGCATAAATTTTTAACCCTTTAAACGCCAAGTTAAATCCTATCTGCCATCTGCTAGCATTATTCGAAGCTCATCATATTCTCCACGTTAATAGGTAAAGGGTTAATATAAAATTTTGGTTACAAGTTGGAATCCTGAAGGAGAGAAAGTCCCTTGGAAGACTTAGGCTTGGATAGAATATTGTTATTGTAATAAGCCTGTACATTGTACTTCACCTGCTCCGACAACTGAACTTACGTCCTGCTTGGAGTTTCTACAAGTCTGGGATACGGTCAGAGACAGAAGAAATTGTAATGTGCCAGCATGAGAAATATTGATTTCCACATAGTGCAGTTCACGTGTCAGTGGAACACGTATTCCTAGTTTGCGATTAATATTTTTCCTCTTATTAGTCATTATTATTTCAGTAGTAAGAATAAGTTACCTCTATTGTCATTATTGCATGCTCACCGATTATGTGACTAGTGGAGCCTGAGGACTTGCTACGGCATAGTTAGTTTAGTTCCTTACGTAGGAATTACAATTTTCCCAGGTTGGTTGTCGATGACAATGATAATATAATCTCCGTTAAATATAAAACAATCTTCAGTCACAATATTCTAAGCTTGAAGTGGATACTCCCATAATGAAACTGATAGAGTTACAATTGGGTTAATTGCCCAAAATAAAGAAACCTTATGAAAATATTCCTGTCATTAAACTCCATACATCTCAATGATTTCCTACGTGTTAGTATTCCAGTTTGTATATTGATGTTTCCCCAGAACGGTAGGTACACTATCTCTCCTGACAGGTATTGTTACACATTACTTAATTACTTACTTACTTGCTTACTCCATGGAGCAGGTCCTTCTTGAGAAGCTAACCGGTTTGCAGCTAGTCAAGAAATTCCCCGCATTTAATGAAACCTGAAAGTTCATTACCACATTCACAAGTGCTCGCCAACTGTCCCTATCCTGTGCCAGCCCGATCCAGTCCATAACCCCACATTCCCACTTCCTGAAAACCATCTTAATATTATCGTACTATCTACGCCCGTGTCTTTCGAGTGGTCTCTTTCCCTCAGGTTTCCCTACCAAACCCTGCACACTCCTCTACTCTCCCCATACGCGCTACATGCCCCGCCCACCTCATTCTTCTCGATTTTATCACCCGCACAATATTGGGTGAGGAATACAGATCACTAAGCTCCTCACTATGTAGTTTTCTCCACTCCCCCTTTACCTCATCCCTCTTAGGTCTAAATATTCTCCTCAACACCCTACTCTCAAACACCCTCAGCCTACGTTCCTCCCTCAATATCAGCGACCAAGTTTCACATATATACAAAACAACAGACAAAATTATATTTATGTGTATCTTAATCTTTTAATTTTTGGATAGGAAAGTGGAAGACAAAAGATTCTGCACCGAATGATAGTAAGCATTCCCTGACCTCAATCTGCTCTTAATTTCTTCCGCAATAGAATTTTGATTTGTTAAAGTTGTTCCCAAATATTTGAACTCTTCCACCGTTTCAAAGGATCTATTATCAATTTCATATCGTGACTTCGTCCTGCAATCTGATCTCGAGACATGACCATGTACTTCGTTTTATCTCTATTTACTTCTAGACCAATCTCCTTACTAGCAACTATCAAAGCTTCTGCGTTTTTCTTTATAGTAGGTACGCTTCCTCCCAGTATATTAACATCATCAACTTAAACCAAAAGCTGATGTGTACCATTTAATTTCAAGCCAACCTGGTTTACCTTGAACCCTCCTAATGGCGTATACTAAAGCAAAGTTGGAAAGCAATGGTGATAGAGCGTCTCCTTGTTTCAAACCATTTCTTATAGGAAACATGTCGGACAAATTCTTGACTATCCGGACTCTGCTATATGTTACAGTCAGACACAATTTGATTAGCCTTACCATTGTTACACATTATGGGCAAAATTTATGTTTGTTTTTAACTATGGCTTATATAAATTTTACCATAGTCCATTCGCGCTGATTTAATGAGACAATGGAAACAACTTCTCAGTGCACACATTTCGTATTTTCTGCGAAACGGAATGATAAACATGGTATAGTATATCCGAACACGGGGCTTGTATCCGGGACTCCAAATATGCAACACTGCCTGAAACATCACCAACACAACTCTGAAATTGTACATGTGTGTGTTTGTGTGTGTGTTGGCCCCATTTAACCCAGCTTCGTCATTGATTTTGCTGATGAAAGTCTGTCAGTGTGTACCTTAACCAACGCCATCAGCAAATGTATTTCAATTATTACTTGTGACGTCAGCTCCCAGACCACGTAAAAGCTTTTATGAACGCCACCTTCAATTACTACACGTTAATAATTGAAAAGCGCTGTGTGATTTTGTAGCATTTCATTTGGGGTTTTACATTTAACGAATATGTATAAAATTAGTTTATGGTACCGACTCGTCCCTAACTACAGTATATAATCAATTAAGTTTTCCGAAATTGTTCTGATTTTAGTTTCTGACGTTTGTTTATTTTCCGTTCTGTTTTGTTCTTTCAGCTTGACATGAAATTTGTTCCGCGTGGTAGCAGTCCAGTGTTCTCTTACGTTACGTATTTACGAACTATGTAGAATGTAATGAGGAACAAACATACATTAATTAATAATTGAAAGTAGTGGAAAACGAAATAGAAAGGAGAAAGTAATATGTTCCGTATCGACCAGATTTTGAAATGAAGTGTAAGTTCAGACCGTCTGTTAATCGTGTCTAATTGCCGTTGTATTTCATAAACTTTGCAAGCAATAGTTTATGTTCAAGTAAACGCTACCCTCACATGAGCCAATAAATATTTTCTAGTCGGAATATAGCAGTTTTTTTTCTTTGCCACGCCTCTATTTTCACCGGATATCCTATGCTTTCATCTTTTCGACGACTGAGACCCTACCGCGAAATACGTCATGCATTTTGTTTAAATGGTAGGTAAAGTAATGAGGATGTGAGCTTTCATGTGTGCCACATAATTACATAATTACTCTGTCGACGAAATTTCAAGCTGTCGCATAAGTATCTCGCATTTTATATGAACGTTAAATGATATCTGATGATAAATGTAGGGGAAATGCCATGATCGATATAATGGAATGGCCAGTTGAGGATTTGTGGCTCTGTTTTTGGTAGGCGAAGGCAATTTCTGTTTCAGGCATGGACAGGCGCCGCGGGTTCCAGGACGTTTAGGCTCACAGATTTCATGAAGGTGGTAAGGATGTCAGCCCTATGCACCAGCCACCTTTACCCCCAGGAAATATTCCTGGTACTCATTTGTGTTAGAGGCTGAGTCAATCCCTGGGCCATAGTGCGGTCGGAAGGAATATGTCAATGAACTTTTTTTTTCTGGCGGAGATAACAAGTTTAACTTTTCTCCAAAGTTTCCAGACTTGACCTGGCTTCCATCTATCCTCCTACTCTAAGGGAATAGGGACCCTGTCCTCAGGGAAAGTACCGCGATGTATGAAACTGACCACTCACCTTTATCTAGCGCGTAGGTTAGCAAGACAGGCAATGTAGACCTAAGTGTAATGTAACATTGGGACGTGCTCGTGAAATTATTGTTGCAGTGGAAAAGCAGTAACTGTTACATATTGTGAATCTGTGTGTAGCCTTAGCTATCCACCATGCAGTGCGCGTGCGCCTTATTTTCTTCTGTGGCCTGCCCCTACAGTATTTTTCTACATTATCTCATAACGGCACGATTTTCGAAAAAAAAAAAGTTATTGAACATAATAATTATATTCAGATTTTATCTGCAACTTTTGCCTGAAACATTTTTCATTTTGAGAAAAAATTAGTGGGATATGACGATAAATATTTATTGGTCTTCATGAAAAGTGCTCGTTAGTGCTTGTCAGATTTTAAGTGACCTTGAATTTTCTCAAAAGATTTTCGAAAAATTTTCAAATTGAGATTTCATGGAAATCCCTCCATTGGGAGCCGAGTTCCGTGCGGACGGACAGACGGACAGACAGGCAGGACTGAGATAATAGTCTCTTTCCGCAGTTTTGCGAACGCGCCTAAAAATGAGTTAACGTTGTACGTCCATGCCTCCACGCACCTTATGGCGGGTACAGGCTAGCTTACTTGTAATAATGATGAACATAGAAAGAAAAAAATATTACAGTTTTTGACGAAGCAGTTTTTTTAGATAATAAAAGAATGGAGTTTAATAATTAAGTACTCAAGCAAGGAATATATATTATACATTGTCGGGTCATTAATCAGTTTTTCTTTTATACTATTACAAGTATTCAATAAGTTTATGTAATTGCGCCAGCTCCCCATTTTGGGGATTTGGGCAAAATGCCGGACTAAGGTGTCAATGAAACAGTTTATAAAAATATCCTCTTCAGACTCGGTCACTCCCTCACGAGTTACTAGTAAAGCATAAAAGCAGTCCCATTACAGGCCTGGACAGGCCCAGAGGGTTCCAGGGATTTAAGGTTCCCAGATTTCATGACAACGGCACAGGATGGTGGTAAGGTTGTCAGCCTTACGCACCGGCCGCCTTTACCCCCAAGAAAAACTCCTGGTACTCATTTCTGTTAGAAGCTGAGTCGACCCCAGGGCCATAGTGCAATCCGAAGGATATTATGTCAATGAAAAATCCACTGACACCAGCTGGGATCGAACCAGCGACCTTCCGATTTGTAGCACAGCACCTTAACCACTGTGCTACCCAGTAAAATATAAAAAGTATTCGAAATTTGAAGGAAATAGAAACATAATATATTATTATTTCATAGAGAACAAACCGTTGTGTTTAATATAAAAGGTAAACAAATTGCTTATAATTGCCGTCAAACATAAATATAACATGTTTAGATATTAGCTTTCTTTATTGTAGTGGCTACAGGTTTTGGTCTCTTTTAGTATTATCAGGCCATCTTACAGAAAATTCAGGTAGAGTGCAGTTTATGTACATAAACCGCACTACATGTTCAGTGGGATAATCGTGTGAAATGGGAATGGCGTTCCTATTGGTCATGTATCGTAATGTCCATATGTGTATTAAACGTCACAGCGTTTTAAATATTAATCTAAGAACATAAATTTTCTGAAATATATAATAGAAAGAAGGAAACTTTAAAATTAATTAATTACAATTAAAATTAATTTACTGACTAATATACTAATAAACTTGACTGTGCCACGTGGCTTTTGTATGTAATGCAGTTACGTGCTTACCAGATTAGTGACAGTGTTCCTTCTGGTGTTGTAAACTTACGTTCTTGTGCGTTGTGTCACATGATTTTCCGCAACACATGTTTTGAGATTTTAATGTAATTTAATAAATTTTCTTTGGTGTTCCGCGCTACTCCGCATCTCCGACATTCGGACCTTCCATCGGTTCACTTTAGGTCTGATAATCCCTCTACTATATTTATGCGTTCGTAAACTTTAAGGGATGAAGAGGCTGCTACATTTTGTGTATGGTTTGTCTGAATTGAAGCAACCGTTTGTTTGTCATGTAATTCTGCTCTGTGGTAGGCAGTGTGAAAGGCAGCTAGACAGAAGAGACATAAAGTGCCTTATAGAGTTGCTAACCAGTTACAGAAATTGTTAGCGAGTCGGAACGTCGTTCTGTTTGTTGGTGCGTGTGATAGCAAGCTATATATCGTTCTTGGTGCATGTACCGACCCCAGTAAGCTCTGTCCGTGAGGAATAGTTGTTTCGGTTCAGTTACATTTAGGTCAATATGGCCTATGAATTCAAGTCATCAATTTGGCTGCTGTCACCACGTACACGAGTGACGTATTGTGTGTTTCTGGCAGCGTTTCCAGGCGAAAATAATTAGTTTCTTTGCTACATAACGGAAGTTTCTGTGTTTCATAGATTACGTAGTGTCGAACAAAATGACAACTGCAAATACCGAAGTAACAAGACAGGCATAGTACAGGGTGGGGCATAAAGATCTCCCACTTTTCGAAGAGGTATAAAATATGAAAGAAGCCATCTAGAAAAAAAAATGAATATGTTTCTGAAAAGTACATTAAAAACAGTTTTTTAATGGGTTTTAAAAATCAGATCAGACATAAGGCGGCCGTCGTTGGCAACACATTGCTGAAGACGTTCCCGGAAGTTCTTCATCACT
>Ga0123352_10011002_pt1 | contig 14234 bp, 9 predicted proteins | sample TergutLab28metaG_FD_89700 | JGI IMG/M metagenome (GOLD analysis project Ga0123352, IMG submission 89700) | Labiotermes labralis P1 segment gut microbial communities from Petit-Saut dam, French Guiana - Lab288 P1 | ecosystem: Host-associated > Arthropoda: Insects > Digestive system > Gut ... | reverse complement strand
TCATTTCCGTCAATTGTTGTCTTATTTCTTCTACTAGAGTTGTGTGTATGTTGGTATTCTTGAGGGAGTCCAGTGTCATTCGGCTATCTGTATATACAGTGGCCGTCTTGACTTCTGCATGTGTGTTTACCGTATGTTGTAGGGCTTAAGTATCGCCAACTGTTCCGCCTGATTATTGGCACATCTGGCGTTTAGCTTATATTTTAGGCTCTTGATGAGGTCCCCGGACATATGAATGGCTATGCCTGCTCCTACTCCCTTCTCGGACTTACTGCCATCGGTATATGTTTGAACTGTGCTTGTGTCCTTGGTTTCTTCTGAGAGGAAGGTTATTGTTTCGGTGGGGTTTTGCCAGTATTGTGTTCCCATTCTTGTTTCGAAATTTGTATCCTCATTTCCCCGGCCTCTTATGATGCGTTAATATTGAGACTCCTCCTGTATTTTTATTGTGATGGGCGTGAGGCCCGTCAGAGCGCAGAGGGCTTCATTTGATACTGTTCGATATGCCTTTGCTATTTTTATGTTTATTAATCTTTGTACTCTTGTGAGCTTGAGTTTGTTACTAGCTATGTCTATTGCTTTGTACCGTACTGGCGCCCCATATAGGAGAAGTGGTAGTATTGCTCCTGTATATATTGATATGAGGGCTGCATGTTGAAGTCCCCAGTTAAGTTTGGCTGATTTGGATAGCGAAAATATCAATTTTGTACATTTTTCTGCCATATAGTTTATGTGCTCTCTAAAGGTTAGTTTGTGGTCGAATATAATGCCCAAGTATTTCATGCTGTTCACTTGTATTAGGGGTCTGTTGTTTAAGTATATTTTATCTTCCTTGATTTCTTTCCTCTTTCGCCTTGTCAGGAGCATAATTTGTGATTTTTGCTCGTTGAACTGGAGTTTGTTTTCTCTTGCCCATGTCGAGATTTTTCTGAGTTCCGCGTTCCTAATATTCTCAGCCTCTGGGATGGATTCCGCTTTTGTCATGATAACTAGGTCGTCTGCAAATGCTATCACTTTAGTATGGTGGGTGAATTTCATGTTGAAGAGCGAGTTGTATAGGATAGTCTAATACCCGGGCCCACAGCATGACCCCTGTGGACATCCTTTGGTAATACTCTTCTCTCTTTTCCTACTATTAATAAGCATTACTGCTCTTCTGTCCTTGAAGTAACCTTGTGTTAGTTGGTAAAGGTTCCGGGGGCATTCAGCTTCCCGCAATCCTTGCAATATCGCCGGCCACCAGGCAGCGTCGAAAGCTCCCTTAACGTCTAGGCTGGTCATGATGACTACCCGCCTTCTTTCTAGTTCGGGTCCTATGAATTGCTTAACCGTCATTGCTGTGTCTGTTGTACTTTTCTGAGGAATGAAGCCGAATTGGTTATGATTTAAAAATTTGGTTTTGTATAAATGGTGCATAATTCTGTTTATTAGTAATTTCTCTAGTACTTTGGCCTCTATATTTATCAGGCTAATCGGGCGGTATTTAGATGGGTCGTAGCTGTCTTTTTTGCCTGGTTTGGTAATTGGAATTACCATTGCTATCTTCCATTGTTCTGGGAAGTGCCCTCTTTTAAGGCATTCATTATACATCGCGGTTAACGTTTGGGGTATGCTTTGAAAGATAAGAGTTAGGATTTCCCCCGTGACGCGTTCCGATCCCGACGCTTTCCGGGTTTGAAGCTCTCAATAGCTTGTCTGACCTCGTCCTGAGTAAACTCTCGATCATTGGCAGTGTCGATCGGCAGTTTTGCAAGTCTTCTCGTGTTTTTTTTTTGTTGAATAGTGTCGTCTTGTGTGCTGTCTTTGGGATAAGTTGGTCCATCATGGTCTGCAGAGTTTCATCTATGTTTGTCGTTCTGGAGCCGTCCGGTTTTATTAGCGTGGTTAGTGTTAACGCCTCTCTTGTTTTTCCTGCTGCGAGTCTGTAAACTTCATTCCAGGGGTTGTTTGGTGTAGTTATGGTGCAGTGTTGTTTCCAAGAGTTCGTTTTTTCCTTCCTTATTGCTGCTTGGTACTTCTTCTTTTTCTCCTCGTTGTACTGGTCCTTTCTGCTTCACTTCAGTTCTTCATTATTCAATGTTCTTTGGTATCTCCTCCTTAGCGCATTCGTTCTTTTCCTCATTATCGTAAGATTAGTCGACCACCAAGGGACTGATTTCCCTTTTGTATGATTTTTAGTGATTTAAGGTGTTTGAACGTTTCAGTACATGTCGTTCTGACTGTATCATCTATCCTGTCTATGAATTTGCCTAGGTCTTCTTGGTTTGTGAGCCTCTCGGCTAGCTTCTCCTAAATCTCAGAGATGTTTCCGTCATTGTTACCTACTTGAAAATTCTTTAATATCTGTCGACGAAAGTCTGCGTGTTGGTTCTCTTTTAATATAAATCTCGGCCATTGGGAGCTTTATTTGTGTGCTTTGTCTGGGTTGAAGTTCAGGTTATTATTTTATTATATTATGGTCCAAGCAGCTCTCTTCCTCTAGGAGCTCCCAGTCTTTGATGGCCGCTAGCATGTGGTTGTTTGTAATGGTTAGGTCAATGTTGCTTGATCCTCTGTTGCTTTGAAAGGTTGCCCTTGCACTATCCTCATTTATAATGTGTAGCTGATTGTAAGTTAGGAACTCTTCCAGTGCTTTCCCCCTGGGGTTAGTCTTGATGTCGTGCCACGTTGTTGAACGGGAGTTGCTGTCGATCGCTAATAATAGTTTTCCTCCTTTGGTGAATTTCAATATCCTTTCGACTGTTTTGATGTTGTTGTCTATTGGCTCATTGTAGTCGAAGTACACGCTAGAAGCGTAGAAGCTTAAGTTTTGGTTGTTTATCTCCAGGAGTACTGCGTCATTGACTGACAGTTGCGTAATCAGTAGAGCATCTATTGCATTGTCTTGTATTATTATTGCTGCTCTTCGTTTCCCTTCTCCGTAGACAAATATTCTGTATCCTTTTGTGATCCCTGTAAGTTTGCCTTGGTATTGGTACGGTTCTTGAACGAGTGCCATCGCTATTTTGTCTGTAGATATCATCTGCATTGAGTTTGCTTTTGCCGCCTTCGAGTGTTTTACGTTTACTTGATAGCATTTTATTTGCTGTGATATTTGGTTGTTACTTCCTCCTCTTTTTTGCGTCAGTGGAACTGCCATGTTAATAGGCAGTGCTTCGCTTGTACTGTACTTCTCTAAGACCGCGCGTAGACCGGGGCATTTTTTATCTAATGAAGAGTGAGAAGTATCGTGTTTAGTAGTGTGGATGTGTTTATTGTGCGTGGTGCTGTTGTTGTACTTGTACTCTGTTTTGTTGGCAGTACAGTCCTTCAAACTGTGTCCTCCTGAGCACAGGGGGCATGATTCCTCTTTCTTGCATTCCCGGAAGGTGTGGTTGTATCTGCTGCAGCGGTAAAATCTTTTTGCAACTATGTAGTCATCTACTCGGCAGATTGTCCATCGTAGCTTTATCCTGGTTGTTATAAGTTTTCCCCGGGTATTTGGTCTACCTCTATTATCATGTTCCTCGTTCCCCGCTTCGTGACATAGCAAAATTTAGCTTTTATGTCTCCTACTTTTATATCTTTTTCTCGATTTTGTCGGCTAAGCGGATCTTCTACATTGTCTAGAGTTGTGACTTCTGGGATGCTGAGCAATACTAATCTGGGGTTTCTTAACTTCTGGATATTTATATCCAGTTCTTCGCATTTTGCCTTAATTTCGTCCCCAAGTTTTTCAATCTCTTCCTTGGAGCTTGTTTCTATCATAACTCTTCCGTCTCTGAGCTGCCTCAGTGAGTTGATCCCTACCTTGATGTCTGTCGGGTTCACTTTCGGCTTTAGTATCTTCTCGATAATATCGGGAGGATGGTTGGTTTTCGAACTGAGCGATAATCTGTGCTTTCTGTCACTACTGTTGAGTAAAGCTTCGGTGGACCGTCGTACGATAGCAGCACATGTCTGCTGCAGGGTCCTGGTGGTTCTTCTTTCCGGACGGTGGATGTCTCTGTACGTGCTTTGGCTACCTCTCGCCTACATGCTGCAAGCTCTGCTTTCACCCTGTTGTTCTCGGGCTCATAGTATTTGATAAGCCTTGTTTTGTCGTCTGTTATTCCCATTAGTTCAGTAAATAGATTTATCAAGTTACATACGGTTTGGAAGATTGTCTTCTTAAGGTCTTTCTTCATATTTGTACTTTGATCCGTCGTGGTCACTATTTTGTTCAGAGCGGCTGGGGTGTCCTTACTAACCGCATCGGCCACCTTGCCGATCTCATGTGTGTGTATGTGTGTGCGCGTGTGCGTGTGTATACGCACGCACGTACACACAAACATGCATACATACATGCATGTATGCTTGTATGTATGTATGTGTGTGTGTGTATGTATGCATGTGTATATATATATATATATATATATATATAGACACGCACACACACGTAATGTTTCTGAAACACGAAAAATGAAAAATTTCCATGTAAAAATTGGGTACTTATTTGCTTTTCTTTTGGTTAAGGCAAGTTTTGTTTTGTCAGGTTAAGGTAAAGCTTTCCGTGTGCTTCATTATGCTATACACCACGAAGGCATAAAGGGGACTGAACGTGTAGTTGTACGTATTTTTAATCCTGGTGCTAGGCGGAGGTCAATCGTGTGCTGCACACCGCGGCTTATGGAGATAAGAACTCCCGGCACCCTTCGAATATGGGCTAGGTTGACGGCAGAGCCAGTCTTACGCTTGGAAGAAGAGAAAAATCTCTTATTCCAGCCTGGAATTGAAACATGACATAAAAAATAAAGTGCAAATCCATCTAAAGGAGAGTGTATGCAAATCGCCAATTCCACCGTTACAGATTGCTGCTTCGGCTGCAGTGAATTTAGAAAGTATTTGCGAAGTACTGTCGTTGTTTGTGCGCTGTGTTTCTCGTTAAGGATTCTCACAAGCACGCAGATATTACCTCGAATCCATATCCTTCGCTTTGTCGCGGTTGCGCAATAGCGTGCAAGTACATAATTATTTTAAGATATTCCCTTAAATAAGAGTCCAGAGTTTGTATCTCAGGTATCTTGCAGCTTACGTAAATGGTCCGCAAGACGTACCCGTGGTTACGGATACAGTACAACTCCACATATCCTGATTAATTGTTATGGCAAGCCATCCGGATATGTAGAAAATCCTGATAATTGGATTTTCCTTTGAAAATAGTCTACATTGGCAGTTTAAATTTCGGTTGTTACTATTTACAGTATGACACTGCGTCTAAACCTTTCGATCATGACTGATTTGAAGTTCCAGAAACCATAACACAGTACTGTACTGGATCCGATAGCCGGTAATTTCAAGGCAAGTTATTTCTGTTGGTAAAGGTAAAGTTTTCCCTTTACAGACCCGGTGTGGCCCAGAGGGTGGGTAGAGGATTAGCTCTGCTCTTCCATGACCGCGGCACTAGAAGGGGGTGAGTGGTCAGCAGCACACTCCGGCCGCACTTTACCCCCGGGAAAGACCCGGTACCCACTTTACAGGATGCTGGATGGGCCTCAGGGCCGGTCTGGACGGGCGGAAAATCTCTTCCCCACCGGGATTCGATACCAGACAGTCCAGCCCGTAGCTCAGTCGCTATACCGCCTGAGCTACCCATCCCACTAGTTCTGTAGGATTCTCCATAAATTTACCCGAAGGGCCAAGCCGATCCGGATAAGCAGCGTATGGAGTTCTACTGTACTTGTCTTTCAACAGTATTCTGACCATGATGTCAAAATTACGCGCAATACTATTGTGCCCACTCTTTTCCATAGTGGGAAATCTTCGGGTAATTGTGGTTGTATTATAACAGTAGTGATCAGCCGCTACTGTCAGTCTCTGCTGGAAAACAGAACCTAAAAGTCTTGTCTCCTGTCCTGCCTACTGACACACTTGTTGATAATGATGCTCTGAAGAGAGAATCCTGCCTTCACGGTCAACAACATCAGGGACAGAAGGAAAGGAATACCGGAATATTGCTGAAGGAGCCACTGACAAATCTCCGCCTTTCCGGTGTAGCCTGACGCTGCAGTTTGTAAGGGAGTTAAGCAGGAGTTAAGGATATTGGAAGCGTGTTGTACACCCGCGACCCTCCGCGTGTTTCTTTCTCCCGGTGTAGTCAGTGTCATCCCGGAGTCTGTCTTCCAACCCTGTTTCCAGCCCATCAATTTGCCTCACTCGTTCTGCTGCCACGAATGTGATTGTCGCACTGCCCGTCAGTGTTATGGAATGGCGTTCTGTCTGCAAGTCGGCGACCGCGACATGTATCCAGGTAAAGGAGATACGTCGCAAACAAATCGATGTAGGCATGGCCTAAAGTGATGTGCTTATCAGTCATTTCCAAGAGCGTGTTTTCGCCTACCATGTAGCACACAGCTTCTACTGAACTGCCACAGCATCATGTTTAAGCATGAGATGGGACGGTCTCGTCGAGGGAGGGGGGGGGGCAGCGTTTTGAAGACGGCTGCGTCACTCACTCGTAGATTATCCCTTTTATGTATAGTTCAAAGCACGAAAAACTAGCGTCCAAGGACTCCATCCGTGTTTTCAGATACTTGCTTTGTTGCTATTGTACATGTAATACCCCATACTATGGTGCCGTGTATTTCAGGAACACTGTGTGAATATCTTTAAGGTGGACATCTCGTTGTGTGATCGTGTAACTACATAAATTATAACTGTCGACACAACTGAGGTTTGGCGTTTATTAAAGCAACATGTGTCGACCCACGTGGGTCACATTCAGGCTAAAGAGGGATAAAACACTTAAAATGGCAGTATACATGGCTTTCTGTGAATATTGAGATCATTACATTGTCATATTATGCGTTAAAATTCTTGCTAAAATCTAATTAAAAATGAACTTTGAGGTGGTTGTGTAGAAACCCGGTGTAGCTGATTGGAAGACGTGACGTTATTGGTTGTTGTAAGCAAGAGAGGTGACAACTTCGTTGTCAGACTGTGGGTGGCCGTCGCTGGTGTCGCTGATAACGAAGTTACTTCCACTACTTATTTTTAATTAGACTTGTAACAAACATTATAACACATAATGTATTAATATAACGAATTTGTAAAATAAGATCCGATATTGAAAGAAAACAACGCATAATGCCTTTCAAGTATTTTACGTGTATTTAGCCTGAAGATGACCCACATGGTTCGAAACATATTACTTAACACCCTATCTATATATATATATATATATACCTTATACTTCAGATCAGGCAGTGCTAATTGTTCAAATTTCATGTAAACTCAAATTTACCACCAATCGTTAATTTCTATACTACAGTTAATACTATGACTCTACGACACAAAGCTTTGTAAAATTTTGAATACGAAAATGTATTAAATTACGTTTTTGATAATAGCTATGGAAAATACTACAGTCATACAGTACCTGTGCGAAGAAAATATACAGCCGAACGATACCTGTGTGAAGAACTACGTTGTAATAGAATTAAGACGCGGAATATAACTTGGCTTTCAGTAGTTCGAAGCTGCACGTTCTAAACTGAAAATGCGAACCTTCTGACACTACACGGCAAATGCTTACGGCGCCGAGGTTTTCATTTGATGCACACGGCTTGAACACAATACGCATCAGATAAGGAAGTATTCTTGATCACGAGACTCCACTTTTTCAGCCTTTTAATTTTTTTTTGTAGTTGATTTAAATAATGACAAGTCGAATTAAATTATATTCCTTGATCTTTCCTTTTAGTAGGGCACCGTAATCTACAGTGGGATTTATAGTATTCGGCTGTAACTCTTCTTTTGTTAATGGGGGTTATCATCTTTAAGATATTTAGGTCAGACCCTTGTTGCGGTACCAGTGATAAGCGTTAAAGATATGTGTGTGTGTGTGTGTGTGTGCGTATGTGCGTATGTAATTGAGCGGAGTTTAGGCTGTTTTTGTGATTATGATGCTGAAGTTTTGTACGAGTCCGGAAAGAATGCCTGCTGTTCTTCCGAGGCTAGTAAGGGTAAAGGTAAAGCAATGCCTGTAGAGGTCTGGACAGGGTCTAAGGGTTTCAGGAAGTTGAGGCTTCCAGTTTTCATGACAGCCGACAAATGAAGGTAGTAAAGTCAGCCTTACGCACCGGTCGCCTTTACCCCCAGGAAAGATCCGTAATACTCATTTCTGTTAGAGGCTGAGTCGACTCCAGGGCCATAGTGGGGTCGGAAGGATTATGTCAATGAAAAACTGCAATGGCACGATCGGGAGTCAAACCCGCGACCTTCCAGCTTGTATCGCAGTGCCTCAACCAACTGCGCCACCGCGTGCCCCCTTCCAAGACTAGTAGGATTTAAAACAATGAATGCATATTTTAGTGCCAATTCAAACAGCTCTCATCGTGTTTCGACCGCGCCATATGCGTTTGCTGACCGTCGAGTGTCATTAAAACTATAGATTGTGTCATTTTCGTTTGAATTACATCACAACAGATGTTACTGGAGGAGTGTTAAAGTTAAGGAGGATGAGATGGGTCAGACATATGATTTGTATGGGGAAGAAAATAAATGCCCAGAGGTTTTCTTGGGGAATTCTGAAGGAAAGAGACCACTTGGAAGACCTAGACATAGGTGGGAGGATAATATAATTTATGTAAGAGTGGTGAAATTTTGAACACGACAAAGAATTTTCAAATTACATAAAACGAGAAAAATTTCTTGATTATCTGAGGAACTGTTAGCTGATCAGAAAGGATTTTGTTCCTTTTATTTACGTCTACCAGAAAGCCAGCAAAACATCACGGTCGGAGCACAGTCCTGTATGTGTGCGTGAATTAGCTTCTTGTGTTCTGCGTTGACTACAGTGTAAGGCCGTACAGATAATATTCTCTCTGCATGTAATACCGCACTGATTCACATCACAGTTGCAATAGTTACTATTGTTACTGTGTTCTCTGTGAGGTTCTCGCTGAGGTAGATGAAACAGTTGAGGAGCATGATTGCCATGGTTACCGAATGTAGTGTCTGTGAGGTGCGCGCTGAGACACAAGTAAAAGTTGAGCATATAATACAATTTACCGCTACCAGATGGCAGCTCTTATAACAGGGGTTAACACTTCGTTTACTCTTAGAATAAAGAAACGGCCGATGAGAAAGGTCTTGCAGTAACGCGTGAATTTTATAGCTGCCCGTCATGTGACGGATAAGCGGGTGTTTTCTATGTGAGGTACGCACAGAAAAGGAGACTAAATTTGAGCATCGAGCATGGTTAGCGGGTGTGACTCAGTAGAGACGTTGCTGAGACAGAATAGAAGCCTTGGTCGATTGTCGTGCTGTTGTCAAGGAGCTGTTGAGAATTTATTTTCGTTGTTACACCGTGCATGTTGTAGAGTTACTCAATTATTATACCGACTACTGCACATATATAAAATTTATAAAATTTACACATTTAAACATTAAAAACCCTCCGACATATTTCGGTCCTCGGACCATCATCAGGGAGCCATATCGTCCTTGCTAAATTCACACTATAAAAAGTCACATTAATTTCGCTGTACCAGATGGATATTGTGGCAGCATGCTCGCAGGACACTCTTTTGCAACATAACATTATATGTGTAAATTTTATAAATTTTATATATGTGCAGTAGTTGGTATAATAATTGAGTTGCTATTGAGAAATTAAGTGAATTATAATTTTGTGTTTCTAGAGATTTGTGTTTTTTTGTTGGAGTAAAAAGAATAAGGGTCTTGAGGTATGTTTAAAATACGAAAGTAACTGATTAACCGTTAATGTAATGAATTCATAGACGGAAATCATAGTGGACCAAAAATGATGAAAGAGGCCGTGAAGTAGCATGTATTATGGCAGCCGGTCACGAGGTGGGTATGTGGCAAGTATGGAGCATAAATTCACGTATGACGTGAAGTAACAACTTTGTAATCCCTCTCTCGAAATCGTACGCAGTTTATTAAGCTAACAAAACGTAACGGTGTTTATGATGCTAGCTGAAGGCTAACAAATTCAATCTGTAGTCTAACACGGAAGTCAAGATAAGTACGGAGATATAACGTGCACTTTCATACGGTCTATGATAGTACGTAACAAGTTCCTAGCAGAACTCGATAAGTGTTTTCTTTCATGTCACATATTTAAAGTTCTCCTTTTCTCCTAGTGTTGTTGTTGTTGATGATGTTACTTAATTTTACTGTAGTAACTAACAGGCTGTCTCTTAACTACAGATTGTGTAGTAGGCTAAATCTGTCGACCCCAGGGCCATAGTGCGATCGGAATGATTGCGTCGATGAAAAATTCCAATGACACCATCGGGAATCGAACCAGCGACCTTCCGATTTGTAGCACAGCACCTTAACCACTGTACTACCGCGGTCCCCACTGTTGTGATATATCATATGAAAAACTGATAAAAGTATAGCCCTCAACCACAAAATTTTATTCCCGCCAACACCTGCTACATGTTTCGGTCGTACTGACCACCCTCAGACACTGTATTTGTTGTGGTTGACGGCTATATGTTTATATCGGGTTTTAATAAATTTATCGTATATAAATTCAAAATTTGCACCATCGCCACGTTTGTAATTGTTGACATAGAAACAAAAACTATAGGCAGTGTCTCGATAGCGTAGCGTTTATCTGTTTACCAACTTTCATGTGCCTAGCCAAGTGGTTATGCAATTATCGGTTGCGGGTAAGTCCAGCAATATTCTTCGCACAGCTACCATGTTGTTATTTTCCATTCTGCAAAATTATTACTGCACGACAGTTTCATATCCTTTCAGTGCCTGTATTAACATACCTAATTTTACAACCTTAAAATCACATTTAAGTGTTCCTACCGCCCTAAAGGCTAGCCTGACCGCCACGTTATTGATGGTAGTAGGAAGGTAGATTGTAAAGCTGCGAGACTTCATCGAATGACACAATATTCATCCCAATTTTCGAGAAAATGCGCCAAGTGGTTTAAAAGTTTAAATGGGCAGTACTCAGAGACAGACAAGCGGACATCTTGGTGATCTCAAGAACTTACATTTTTCCTTTTTAGGAAGGAAAATGTGCCGATAAAGGAAGGTAAATAGGAAAGCTATATAGCAATCAGGAGTTTTATTTTATGCTCTGTAATACATTACACGACGCTGTCACAGGAATATTTAACAGTTATGAATGACATTAAATGTTTGTCTTGAGTAGTATCAGTACTTGTACGTATAAAGCACAAACCAACGAAATGCACATTTTCAAAATTAATGCCTTAATTTTTAAATTTTAATGTCTTCTATATGTTTCGAACACGAGGGTTTATCTTCAAGAAGACATCTTTATATGCTTACACGCATCAGGATAAGCAGTGTAGTAGGTAGGAGATTGTGTTCGATATCGGGCACACATATACAGGTTTATTCAAAATGATTGCCGGGGTTTTAACAACTTGTCACACACAATACACTGGAGATAGGAGTATATATTTTTTAATTTAATAGAACAACACTCCAAGTTTTTGTTACATACCTTACAGGTGCTCTATACATGCACCCTTTGTGATTCTACAAACATCAACACGATAATCGAGTTCGTTCCAGACTGTTTGTAGCATGTCAGCGGTGATGGTTTCAATGGCGGTTCTGATCCGTACTTTCATTTTCGGGATACACATGAACTCTGTATCTTGAAACTGTGCATACCACCTTCGAATGGAATTGTCAGATGGTGGTTGTTTCCCGAATGTGGTGCGGAATTGCCGCTGGACAATTGTATCCCAACAATCATTTTGAATAACCCTGTACATACACATGCAAGATGTACAATCGGAATCAAAACATGTAGTTGACTTCAAAATTCGAAATTAAAATTTTAATTTAGGAAATTTGCATTTCTTCGTTTTATATTGTATAATTATATTACAATGCACGGTGCAAAAAAAACACGAAATACTTAAGTTCTCTTAAATCTTAACCGTGCCTGAGACTGAAGTTGACCATACGGCAGAGCCATCTTTACCTTTAACAGTAGTGATACCCGTAACAGACTTAACCGTGTTAATTCCGTGCAACGATAATATGTTTTCTATTTACAGAACCAGCATAAGCGTTCACCGCGTACACAGCAGTACTCTTTCTTTAGCTTCTACGTGTTCGGCGATTACATCGTCATCATCAGGGAGTATAACATAAATGTATATTACTACCATAATTGTACTATATTTTAACATGTTTTATGGGCCCGGTAGCTCAGTCGGTATAGCGACTGACTACGTGCTGGACGGTCCGGGATCGAATCCCAGTTGGGACGAGATTTTCTGCCCATCCAGACCGGCCCTGGGGCCCACCCAGCCTCCTGTACAATGGTACCGGGTCTTTCCCGGGGGTACAGTGCGGCCGGAGCGTGCTGCTGACCACTCACCCCCTTCTAGTGCCGCGGTCATGGAAGAGTAGAGCTATACCTCTACCCACCCTCTGGGCCACACCGGCCCTCTAACGGGATCACTTCTACTTTTTAACATGTTTTAAATAACTGGGTGTGTTATACTCCAAGTTGATGGAGGCGTAACGCCGAAACGTGCAGCAGGGATAGAAATTGCACTGTTGTGTACATGTGATGGTTTTGTAAATAAGACACATTCATCACATTTTCACGAAGCTCGTAGTAAAAATGTGGAAAGTAAAGAAACTCTGGAGGTTTATGATGTCCCATAAAGCTTCATATTTTTCGTATCTCTCTTAGTCTCTTTGTGTTATTCTGTAGTCATATCTTGGCCATATGATAGTCATTGAATCTGTGGTACTCATTTGTTATTTTCGCATATGAATTTGATGAAAAGCGATTACTTGTTACAGTCCCAAGACATCAATTAATGCTGTCGTAAATCACACATAGACAATAGATAACAACGCATTTAGCAGCAGTATCACAAATAACAGAGTATTTCATCTTCGTCGCTTGACAAGTCCTGTATTGCAGGCGTCGCTTGAATTCCGCTTGTTGGAGGGCTTCCGTAGAATGTTCAAGATATTGTGGCGATGTTAATTAATGAATTCGTCACCGCCTGCATGTTTCTGCTGCAGTTGTCGAGGCAAGGTAGAACATTAACAACAACCACCCAATTTCAGGACAGGTGGGGGGGAATACCAATTTGTGCATTGTCAGGAGTTACCTTCTCATTCACTCATACGAATCATCCTGAATTAACGTTTCATGCGTTATTACTCCAAAGAGCTTGAGAACGCGAAACTGTGTAGTTAACTTAGGTCTAGATTGAATTTACATATCACAGGTTTTAGTTATGAGTTGCTGGTAATTGTGAATGGGAACAGAAGAAGGCAGTGCCATTTATTGCCGTATTGCTACTGGCGTTTTTAATGTGATAAACGTATGGGTCATTGCTTGATTCCTGAATTATTTTTACCTTGATAGTGTATCTTTATGTGTGTTTGACGCAACAGTTTCCTTCAATAAAAGCATAGTGAGCTGCAAGGAAATTCACCACAAGCAAAATATGTTGAAGAAAACCCATTGTCGCTGTTTACGTGATGAGGCTTCCCTGCCGGAAATATTAGAATTCCTGGAGTGTTGGTGCAATTAGAGCATTCGTCCTGTTGTGAGAGGTACCTGAGTTAGCAATAGTTTCGTGTGATCGGTTGAAGAGTTTGTCGGCTCATTTCAACATCCTACACTCTCCTGTCTTTATGACCATACTTTTTTCTGGTCCAAAATGCAACGAGAGTAGCAGAGTCTTATTCAATATCTTCATCATTAGAACTAGAATTGTGTGTATTGTCTATGTGTCCCAGACACATTGCATAGAGGGTTGTTCCAGCAGACGGGGTGCCGTACACAGGCCTGTAACTCATGTCATACTGAATCATTACACATGAAAGGAAAAGGCTGACATTCTGTCGTTATGTATTTTGTATGAGGTATTTATGGACAGGACCAAAAAATAGTAGCAAGCGTTTGCTGGTGTCTTTATGTACCTACGTATGCATGCATGCATGCATGCATGTATGTATGTATTTATGTATTATTATTATTTATTATTAAGCATGCTTCATCACCCGGAAGTGATATTACATACTATAATGTGACTAGCTATTGGCACTTGGTTATAGGTAGAGGACGCAAGGTCTGCCTCTGCTCTAGTCGTCGGACACTGCATTCCCTTTACAATGTATAACCATCGATTGATGTCTCTTAGCACTTTGTAGTTACACCTTCATCACTATAGTTTGTCATAGTCTATTGAGTTTGTGAATTTCATAAATGA
>Ga0123352_10010999_pt1 | contig 14237 bp, 7 predicted proteins | sample TergutLab28metaG_FD_89700 | JGI IMG/M metagenome (GOLD analysis project Ga0123352, IMG submission 89700) | Labiotermes labralis P1 segment gut microbial communities from Petit-Saut dam, French Guiana - Lab288 P1 | ecosystem: Host-associated > Arthropoda: Insects > Digestive system > Gut ... | reverse complement strand
TAAGGCCCGTATGTAGAGATCTCTACACCACGTGCGCGTGCATGCTTATAGTAAGATCTTAAGTTCCCCTAAGACAACCTGAAGATGGCCAGTACAGGCCGAAACATGTAGTTGTCCGTTATACAGTCATTAAATACACCTCATGTGACACAGCTGTGTTTGACTACATACAATTTTCCAAGTTACATTTTAGGCGCTCTCGCATAATTGCGAAAGGCGACTATTAGCTTCGTCATTTTTTTCTGTCCGCCTGTCCACATGCAACTCGACTCTCAATGGGCAGATTTTCATGAAATTTCATAGCTGAATATTTTTCGAAAATCTGCCGAAAAAATTTTCAATTTTCATTAAAATCGGATAAGAGTAATAGGTAATTTAGATGAAGCTCAATTTACATTTATTATCGTACCGCCCTCATTTCTTCTTAGAATGATACACGATTCTTTTAAAAAATAAAAACACACAGTTTATGTTCATTAAATGCCCGAGAATGGTGCCATTTATGAGATAATGCAGAGAAATATTGTAGATCCGGACAGACTGCACATGACAATAAGGCGCATGCGCTTTTTATGCTGGATAACTAAGGCTACAAACACACAATCAGAATATGTAATGAGTATTATTTCTCCATGTTAACAATGGTTACGCGAACGCGCCTCAGTGTTGCGTGATGAGTACATAACCTCTTTTCTTTGTTTATTTATCTCAGTAATTAACCAACTTGATGCACAATATTTTTGTTTTACAATAAGTGTATTTCATGCCTCTACATGTTTCGAGCACATGTGCTCGAAACATGTAAAGACATGAAATAAACTTATTGTAAAACAAAAATATTGTGCATCAAGTTGGTTAATTACTGAGATAAATATACTGAGATGCACGGTCAGCGAAACGTCAAAACTCTCTTCTTTGATCTACTGACAGCTACGTTAATTAGACCTTCGTTGCACATGCAAGCTGCCTCAAATAACTATGCCTCAAAATTCCGTATTTTTATACACCAGCATATTCGCAGCTTACAACCAACAAGATGCAACGTTTTACAGTTTGTCAGACCAATACCTGACGCTGTATGTGCAGTTTTGAGCTCCTGATGATGGACGGAAAACCCGTCTGAAACATGTAGAGCGTCTTGCAGAAATAAATAAATTTAGAAAAGTTGCATCTTGTTGGTTGTACTCTGCGTATATGTGAGCGATGCACGGACCTGTGAATGTTAAATTTTATACGCCAGGTCTACAAGAAACGTATTCCTTATTTGCTCCTGCATGAAGAAATCAGGATTCAGCAGTTGAAGATCACTTTCTTAATGTCTTTTGCAGAGGCACTGTATGCACAGACTCCTTGATGGTGTACCCTCAGGTGTCGAAACACATACGAGTTTTCATTGTTGAAATGAGTTTATAAATATAGAACATTGTGGATTTTTTGATGAATTATTATAAAATAGGTATTACCAGTGCACGGAGTTAACTCAAGATTCATCTGCTCTTTATAAGATCCAATATTTTGTGCATTTGTCTTTGTCTTTGGTTGGTATTTTTTACGGGGTATAATATCGACTGTGGTATTAATATTTCAGTATTCTGGGGAGCAGAGTATAAAGCTGCTTTTGAATTATTAAGGAATTAATTACCGCCAAAACCAACTAGTGTAAATTGTATACTTTTTTTTCTGGCAACTTTTTTCCACCCAATATGGCCATCTTCAGGCCTGTAATATAAAATTCATAGAAAGTACTGTATACCGTTCTAGGCATATTAAACACAGCGAGATGACAAACATAAAAATTGCGCTTGGACTTTCTGTACGTGATTTGGGTGCAAATCCAGGCTTTTCAAAAGTTACGTAAGATTTTTTCTTTATAACAAAATCGTAGTGGTTATTTTGATTTTTTTTTTTGAGAATCCTTGTGCTGTCGTCGCATAACATCTTGCGGCGCGTTAGTTTTAAGGAATATATGATTGTTTGTTCCTGTTTAAGACTTAAAACCGTTCAGTAATTTATATCAGTCATAGTTTAAATGGTGTGCCGGGTAGCTCAGTCGGTATAGCGACTGACTACGGGTTGAACGGTCCGGGATCGAATACCGGTGGGTACGAAATTTTCCGCCGTCCAGACCGGCCCTGGGGCCCACCCAGCCTCTTTTACAATGGGTACCGTGTCTTTCCCGGGGATAAAGTGCGGCCGGGGCGTGCTGCTGACCACTCACCCCTTCTAGTGCCGCAGTCATGGAAGAGTAGAGCTATATCTCTACCCACTACCTACACTCTGGGCCACACCGGGCCTGTAACGGGATCACTTTACCTTTTACTTTACCATAGTTTAAATGTGTGCCACAAAAACTCGCTCACAAAACTGGATCCCAAAGAGCAAGAAAGGATATTTATTCAATGTCTGATGCAAAATTTGTTTAAATATAATAAACACAGTTATAATTAACACAGTAATAATACTGACTAAATACTAACTGCTTCGCCGGTATTATGTGCCTTAATCGTATAAAATTCAGTCTTAACTGCATGTCCTACCTGTTGCAATGTTACAAAACTGTATTTAGCCACACGGTCTGTACATTTTTTCTGTATAACTCTTAAAATGAGCATCGATTATATCCTCCTTTGTTTTTAAAGATATAGTATCCCTTTGCATTCGCCGGTCACAGTGGCCGCGCGGTCTAAGGCGTAGGTCTACGGCCTCTCGCCTGCTGAGATTGTGGGTTCGAATCCCACCGGGGGTATGGATGTCTGTCTGTAGTGACTGTTGTGTGTTGTCAGGTAGAGGTCTCTGCGACACACTGATCACGCGTCCAGAGGAGTCCTACTGACTGTGATGCGTCTTTGTGTGTGATCTAGAAACCTCAAGAATGAGGAAGCCATGGCCCGCGTTGGGCCGCAGCGCCACAAAAAAAATCCCTTTGCATTTATCTTATTTAAAAATGGATATAATTAGTCAAATACACAACATATATTTTACACATCACACCTACCTCTTTCGGCTCCCTTAAAGCAGCCATCATCTTTCTGTACATAGAATTAAAAAAGGGAAACTATTTACATAAACGTTAAAGGCGAAATCCCATTCTTACAAAAGAAGTTGTGTATTTGACTGTCTCCATTTCTATTATGTCCTTAAACAGCAATAACCGGTCGCTTTTACCAGTGGAGACAGATTGTGATACTGTTGAGGCTTGAACTAGTCTATTAATATAGACGAAAATCATTTTTGGAAGTGCTGAAGAGCAGTTTCATTGTGAATTATTGTGGGATTAGAACAAGGTTAATTAAACAATATAAACTTCTTGTTAGGATACAAGCCTAAAATGTCCTCGAAGTTCGGCAGGATGTTTAAAGAAGGTGATAAGGGTTATTTATGTCATATCGGACAGCGTTTTGGCAACCCAATATGAGGCTCCATCCTTCTTATCAGTTGAATTTTTTTCCCACATTACAACAGTAAACAATATGAAAAAGTTTGTTGACTATAGGTTGGTCGCATTTGTGAAAAGGACTATAGAGGGTGTATCTAAAATGCGAAAGACTTCAATACGAAGAACAAATTTCGCACGAACATGCGTCGAAAAATGAATGATTTTTGAGTTGAAAGATTACATAAACAATAAATACCTTAATTATGTAATATTTTACTTATATCTGACATAATACACTGACAGCGCATGTTACAAATTTAATAAGTGTCGAGTTCTTTGAAGTCTGCCAAGTCACGTTTCACAACAAATGCTCAGAATATCCTCAATCTGAATCACTGCACGTATGTACATGTCTGATCACGGACTGTCGCACCCTTTCAAAGGTCTCGGAAGGGGTTGCAAATGGTTTGACCCTTATAAAAAATGCGTTAGCGAGGTGTCCCTTAATTTCAGTTGGAGCTGGATACACTAGAGTCTTCAAGTGTTCCTACCGATGAGAATCTAAAGGATTGGATTCAACACGTTTTGGGGCTGTACTTCGAAAAATGGTTTACAGAAATATATAGGTATGAACTTTTTCCTTATTTTGGTGTGGGGAACTTACTCCTGAAGTCTGTACAAGCATTTCAGACACACCCTATATACATAACCGAAAATATTAAAGATGACATTTGGCCAATCCATTTTAGTGCAGTTTCTGTCCAAGTGATCCATGAGGCATGTTGACACAAGAAATATTGATAGCATAGAGGGCTACAAATAATCAGTAATTCTTTGCAGTAGACGAAAGATATTCACATGCCAATCACCCAGCAGCAGACATCTTGATACACACACACACACACCAAAATCAAACAAGACTCCATTCTGGGAACACCGGGGGGCAACAGCCAATTATAAGCGACGTATTTGGACCTGGATGTGCTCCGAATTTTCAAGGACGTAGATAATCGTGTGTAAATACATTTAGAAGGTTTATTTTACATTTTGCAAGGGAGATAGGGAATTGAAAATATTATTGCGTTGAAGAAATATCTTCCTTCACCGAGGCACGTAGTCACGCTAAGAAGCAGAAAGTCTGATAAAATATGACATTATTTGTTCTGGGCCTTATTTTCGCAAATAATTAGTGACTCTGGAATGTACAAAAAAGGACAAAAATCATACGTAACATAAAAGTCAACATTTTTCAGCGTCAGGACGCCATCTTCACGGAATCTCAGTTACAAAGATTTTGCAAGTACCAGCACAACAATTTGGCATTACATAAACAAAACTTTAAAGTTTGAAAATTATAAAACTATCTAGTTATTGGCTTCATAATTTGGCGCTGAAACATATAGGAATTTATGTTTTGTATGATTTATAGTCGCTTTATGTGCACTTGTTTGTTAATATAATTACATGATAACAATTGTTCATACAACGTTACTGTGGTTTGGATTGGTAATGATGGCACAGTTGTAAGCTGGTTCCATTTCAGCTCTCCTTTTCAGCAAGCCCAGGAATTTTATTACAGAAGTAACGCCTGCCACAATTTTAATGCGTTCGGAATTTCATTATTCTCTATTGTACCGATTCAAAATGTTTAATTAACCTCAATTCTCCTAATTTTTCTTCAGGGAGAGCAAGAAAAGTTATTAATATTATAACGTTTTCTTCAGAATAGAAGCCTTTTTTCCAGACTCCATTTCTGTACTGAGCAATTTAATACGCTTTATATTACCATGCCATATTTCCTTAACAGAAACTGTAATTATATCCACCTATTGGTGTTTAGCCCTGCTGCTTGTTCTGTTCCTGTTATGTTCACCGGGAAAAAAATGTGAACACATTGCTCCATGATTTCATGCGTGCTACATATCCTTTTATGTGACTGAGTTAATAATATTTTAATATATAAATAGCCAACTAGATGCAATAATAATAAATTTTATTGATAATTACAATCAGCTCAACATGTTTCGTGCGGTGTATAGGGTCTTCGTGGGGAAGCCGGAGGGAAAGAGACCACTGGGAAGACCTAGGCGTAGATGGATGTATAATATTAGGATGGATCTCCAGGAGGTGGGATGTGGGTATATGGACTGGATTGAGCTGGCCGAGAATAGAGATAGGTGGCGGACGCTTGTGACTGCGGTAATGAACCTTCGGGTTCCGTGAAATGCGGGGAATTTCTTGACTAGCTGCAAACCAGTTAGCTTTTCAAGAAGAACTCTGCACCATGGAGTGAGTAAGTCAGTAATTAAGTAAGTAAGAGATTATCTTTCTGAAGTAACCTGAATTCTTCAACTATAAAAACCAGGGTAAGTTTGTGCTTAATGTTACTAAATTTTTTGGTTTTCCGTTAGGCTAGTATTACGTACGTTTTGCTAAGTGACGGACATATCCTAACATCCAATGCTCTTAATTGCTATATACCATCTTTAGAAGCTTTAGTACTGGGACGGGATTATAATATTTATATTTCAATTCCTAACGTTGTATATAAAGGTAAAGTGATCCCGTTACAGGCCCGGTGTGGCCCACAGTGTGGGTAGCGGCTAGAGGTATAGCTCTACTCTTCCATGACCGCGGCACTAGAAGGGGGAGAGGTGTCAGCAGCACGCCCCGGCCGCACTTTACCCCCGGGAAAGACCCGGTAACCATTGTACAGGAAGCTGGGTGGTCCCCAGGTCCGGTCTGGACGGGCGGAAAAATCTTGTCTCCACCGGGATTCGATCCCGGACCGTCCAGCCCTTAGTCAGTCGTTATACCGACTGAGCTACCTGGCCCACAACGTTGTATGTAGGAGAGCGAAAATTACTGTATACTGAATTGAACAGCAAGAAAAAAAATCAGGAAAATAGTGTCTGTGAAATTAAATATAAAGTTAACCTGGTTTAGAGCTCATACTCTTGAGTGACTTATTGTACGACATATCTTCACTCCCGATCGGCTGGAATTGTGGGTATCATATTTCGTTTCACGTATGCGGTAAGGACGCGAAGTGGCTATCGAATTATGGGCAAATAACGGATCTCTAGCGAGACGTGTGCGTAGTCACACCAGAGCACATGTAACGTGCCCACAATGCATGCTTACGCGGCAGGTTGGTAGACGTCTACTACATCAATGTAGAATCTCACCTGTGAGTATGTTGAGGTCTGAAGCCTTCCTGCTTGTGTTCCACACTACAATACACGTGTCATTTGTGGCTAACCATTGTTTAGATTCCACTGTCGGCTTAAAGCTTCTTTAAGTAAGTCTTGCAAGACTTACTTAAAGACTTATTATACCTTTTTACTTTCAGAAAATGAGATGACCGCCAATTATTTTAAGGAAGGTGAAACAGTTTAATTATTTAAATTACGTTTATTGAAAAGCTACTGGTTAAATATTTACGGAGGATATAAATCTCGAGCTCTTCGCTCTTCTGGGATGTTACACAGCGTAGATTAGTAATTAGTCATCCTATCCGTCCCATCTTCAAGGGTCAAGCAATCCAATAAGAATATTTTTATATTGCAGATACGAAGGAAACATTTGAGACAGCACGGGAAAATACAAGTGGGAATCTAGGTCAATGTATTCTAGCTATACTCGTACAGCGGACAGGTGACCTTGCAGAATACATAGGGTATTTAATGTCTTCAATGAAGACGTGACAAATCTTGTGTGTGTTGGTGCCGTGTGACAATTTCTGTAAACACACAGGGCACGTGACATTGTATATAACTGCAAGAGACATGTACATGTTTTATCTCTACAAGAGACGTGTGACAACTTCGGTGTCTACGCAGTATATGTGGAAATTTCTGTATATAGACAACAGACACGTGACATAACTGTCTCTACAAGAGACATATGACAATTTAATGTCTCCACAGGGGACATGTGGGGGACCGCGATGGCTCAGTGGTTAAGGTGTTGTGCTACAACTCGGAAGGTTGCTGGTTCTATGCCAGCTGATGTCATTGGAATTTTTCATTGACATAAAATCCTTCCGATCGCGCTATGGCCCTGGGGTAGACTCAGCCTCTAATAGAAATGAGTACCAGGAGCGTTTTCTGGGGGTAAAGGCGGCCGGTGCATAAGGCTGACTATCTTACCACCATCCTGTGCCGTTGTCATGAAATCTGGGAAGTTTAACGTCGTGGAACCTTCTGAAATTGTAACGGGATTTCTTCACCTTTACAGGGGACATGCGACGTCTCTACAGGATATGTGGTAATGTTTGTACAAGAAGCATATCACAGTGTTATCCTGGCAGAAGTGCTGTGATGATATCTGTCTCTTTTGGAGACATTTGATACTGTAGATTCCACTGAGACACATGACAATATCTATCCCTATTGGTTACGTGTAAGAGCTTAATATCTGTGCTCCAAACTCCAGAAATGCTGAATGTTTATGTTTGTGTTTTAGCACCGTTTCCCAGTAATCTAAAGAATGCAGTACACCTGACTAGGGCTGATGTTTTTTTATTGTTGGACGCAAACATGCATTCAGTGAAGGTGGTGTGCTTTAGAATCGTTTATATGTTCGTAACATATTATTAGAACATAACATACGTTGCTTTTAATGGTGCATTTTGTAATTTTATCTTCATATGGATATCGTCTGATATAATCATATTTGTAAATATCAGGTGCTTCCTCTGGTAACGTTTTCGGACGGCTCGACGGTGGGCCGGCTTGGCCGAAATATTTTGGAGGTGCAGTGAATCCGTTGGTATGTTCCAACCTCATCGTACACAATAGGTGTGATTTAGCGACGTCAAATGTAGCCGCTAAAAACCTGACATCATGAGATCGTCACTTCTGACATGGTGAAGTTTGTCAGCCGACCAGCTGCGATATAAGAATGGAAGTGCAACTGTTCTCAGCAACTCAATACGGCTCTAGTGTTCTGTAATTCCAATAATTCCAAGTCAATGCAGCTCAAGGGAATTTCAGCACGCCGACTTTTTGTCCGCCCTTTGAGGACGTAGCGAAGGTCTTCAGGAATTGTTGCTACTACTAATGGCGCCAATTTTAAATACCTAAACAAAAAATTATTTTCACGTCTGTGAGCATATTACCGAAATAAACTCAGAAAATTTCTCTGATTGACCCTCCAGAGCCCAATGGTAACCATGTGGAACACCTGCTGTTACATAAAGAAAATCTGCATTTCGTCTACACAGTGCTGCGAAGTGTTCCATACGTTCCTCACAACAAAGATCAGTTATTTCCCCTGCTGTATCCTGCGCGGTCCCGGTGGGGAACGTATCGTGGATGTTGTTCCAGGAGGGACGGAGCTCGAACTTAAGACGGGGAGTTGGGCAGGCCGCACACACTCGCAATAATCCCCACGTCAAGTGTACTGGAGTTATTGTGCATAAACAGCGAACAATGCTGATACAAATGAATTGTATTGAATTCAGTTCTCGGGATCTTGGGTCCCTTCATTAATTAACACTGATCGTCCAGCTTCATACAAAGCTGCTGGTCACCGTTCGAGATACTTCTGCAGACTGTAACTGGAGCACAAGGCAGCTACTGTTACGTACGTCAACCCACACATTGCTCGCGCGATAAACGCTTAGCGCGACAACTTATAAACAAAAGGAAGTAGAAGGAAACTGTGTTCCTCCCATTCCTGTTCCGCTTACTAAGAAATAAAGTGTAAACAAATATTACGAGTTACAGAAAAGCGAGAACTCTGCATGAGGAAATAAGCTTTTGACTTACAGACAGTACATAACACGATCCTGCAGAAAAGAAAGAAAACAATGTATATCAACCACACAATAATAATATCCATCAACTATACAACAAGGTCAAAGGTGATGACCCACATTAAAAGCGATACCCTTTACCTACGGGTTTGGGTTTGGGGCATGGACCTGACAACCCCATCCCTTAAAAATATATTCTTTTGAGAAGCTTCTAAAAAAGAAGAGGCTAAGGTCCACCAAGGACTGTAATGCCAAAAGAAGACAAAAGAACCAGGATAATTATTAACGCTTATTTATGTTGCACACCGAATCTGAATCTCATGGCCACAAAATATCTATTACATAGAAACAAATATATATATAAATATATATAAATGAATTGTAGATTTTGTAATGTTTATTCACGTTTGTGTTATTTTCTGTTTCCGTATGGCGGCTGACTGAAATGTTATTGTTATAACTATTAGCAGAACAGCACGGCGGGGTCCAAGATTTGCAAGTACCTTTCACGAAACTTATCAAGTACGTTTTGGCCCAATCTCTACAAAGGCTAACAAATTCTGAAAGCCCTAAACAAAAAAAGACCATTCGGAGATTTAGGAGTACATCTGAGTAGGATATTAATATACCACAATGAATTGGGGTGTGAAAATGTGGACTGGATTAAGATGGCCCTGTACACGGTTCATCGGCAGAGTCTTGTGACCAGCTAAGTAAAAATTTGGGTTCCATTAAAGTCGACAAATTTCTTGACTAGAAGAGCGACTAGTAGCCTTTCAGCATACGTCTACCACGTCACGTTGTCTAGGCAACTAAAAAATGCAGCAAACGTTTCTTTTGAAGCTTTCAAATCAGAGCGACATTAACACAACGAAACGTTACGTATGATTATATGGTTCCTATCTGAAGTGGACAAAATACGAATATGCATTTACCTTTTTGTTAAATCCTGTGTGACCTAAGCGCGTTGTGATGTGATGTGTATAGTCAGATGAGATGAAAAGTCGATCATGCTTCTTGGGTAGGTAAGGATTTTTAAGCGGACTATTTCTACGGAAGCACCCTTCCCACACTTTCTCTACCATCAAGAAGAAAACCAAGAACAATTCTTCCCCGGCACGGACCACGAGCACACACAGTTTCGAACTGGGTATCCGTCAAATACGATTCAACCATCAATGATACACATTCTCTTCTGCCTGCATTCGAAGCTTGAGGTTGGGCTACGTCATCAGAACACGTGACACAGCCAGAGTGAACATAAGGAAATTGCCTTCTACTAGCGGCCTGTGTTACTGTCGCAACGTCGTGTTGAACCCAGCACAAATAACGCACCAAGTATCAATATTTGTAGGAACGCCGGGTATTACGAAAAGCCAATACGAGAATTTCTGTTCTATTTTGTGTCAGCTCAGTGGAAGTTGCCAAAACATGAAATATGGCGCCACGAGGCTGCGGCTGTCACCAGGCTGACTTCTGCTTTGCGGTGCGGAAAGTAGTCAACTTGTTTGTTTTTGTGTGTTCCATTCCACTCCGCAATAAAAAGGGGGTCTAGGTACCAAACAGAACCATGTCATGTTATCACACGACTGCAATCCATAGATATATACGAATATCAACATACCACAGAATTTAATTGAAACTGCATCTAATTGTGCGATAACAGCAGAATATTACACACACACACACACACACACATATATATATATATATATATACATAATATTTTATGGTTTGCAATCATGTAACAACATTACATTGTCTTATCTGGTACCCGGACAGTTTTAGTATGTTGGAGCAGGAGGTTGCAAGTGCAAAAAATTGACTACAGATATTTCTTTCCATTTTTGAGTCATTATTCCCATATCCTATGCACGTATGCACACTTTTTTACCCAAGTCTCTACTGTTTCCTGATGAAGTCATGACGTAACGTTGGACAATTACTATTGGTTCCCCATGGTCATAACTGAATCCACAAAATTATCAACGTAACTGTAAAGAGGATTCTAAAATGATTTTTCAATAACTCTCTGTCAGTAATTTTCGACCTGATATGTTAATTCTAGACTGTGACAACAGGGCAATCGGCTGATATTGTCTCTTTGCTGTTGCAATGCGAGTCTCGGCTATTCTACGTCTAAAATATACGACATTTCTTAACTCCCATTTTCCTTTATTTAAAAAATTACAACAGTCCTTGTAATTAGAGCACAGGCAGTGCGTTCTCGCAACTCGTAACCCAGATGGTTCATTCGACAGGGAATTCATACTATTTAGTGTCACTTTTACGAATACAATATACAGTAGAGGAGGGTATTGATGGGAAATTTCCCATTAACTCAATCGAGCGGTACGCTCTCACATTTTCGTCACAAGAACAAAAGAGGACTCGAGCCAGTGACCACTCCGAATTGGTATGATACTAAACAGTCCTGATACCAGTCATCAGTGGTCCTTATACTTAGTAACCGTCGTGGGGTTATTCAGTAACTACCAACGAATAATCTAGTACAATATTAGCCTCTGTTTCTTCAGATTACTACCCCTCACACAACTCGTACAAAAAAATCAGAATAATTACATTTCGTGTACATTGTGTACATTACAAGTACAAGAGAACAAAATGTTAATGTAAGAGTGACATTCAGTGAAATTAATTTAAACTCTATAAATATAATAAACCTTCCTTCGGCACAAACAGAATATTTATTATAAATTATACTTACTGTCGCATTATGACACATAATAATTGAAGCCCATCCACATATTATATCCCAGGACTCACACCCAGATAATCATGGAATAGCAGTACGTATGGTATTACCCAAATTTTTGCCGTACAAACTTTGTGTACGGCAGATAAGATAAATATAAGACAGCCCCTCGCCACACTAACATATGCTAAGAAAATTATGTAAGAAAAATACGGGCATCTCCAAAAAATCCTCCCGTAATAATGAATTTTATTTTCCTCAGTTTTCGATTTTAACCTTAGGGTGAGACATACACTTGTGATGCATGAACAGACAAATCAACAGATGTACCGTCAATCACAACTGTATTTTCAGAGAGTATCTTTCATTGTCGGCATTTTCACGAAGCCACCATCAGGTACAGACATAAACAAAGAAACACCTTACATACATGCGTATGACACCTCATTAATTACAAATGCTTCGTATATAAACAGCATTTTTTATCTTACATTTTATAGTTGTAATTGACAAACGCTTTATAAAAAGGCCGAAACATGTAGCGAGTATTGTGCAACGAAGATACTATTTGCATGTACGATTGTTATTGACATTTCGCCTGATTACTGGCTATCTTAACCATTCATTTTCATTTATGCGATGTAAACTGTAAATCCGAAAGTAACATCCACCTTACATCTTTTTCAAAGTAACAGCCACCTTACATCTCTTTCAAAGTAACAGCCACCTTACATCTCTTTCAAAGTAACATCCACCTTACATCTCTTTCAAAGTAACAGCCACCTTACATCTCTTTCAAAGTAACACACACCTTACATCTCTTTCATATACTTGACCGAAGATAATATTAAAGTCTAAACATGCAATCAGTCAAAATAATATACATAATAAATTTATCATTAAGCCAACCGCAAACGTTACACAGCACTAAATTTGTTACTCAAATGCCAATCAATCTTTTAACGGTGAGTCATATTTAAAACAGTTTATAAAAAAATTACGTTCCAAACTTGCTTCCTTTCCCCTAACTACCCATTTTTACCGAAATCACAGAAATATAAAAAAGGTTGTTTATGTCACTCTGTGTAGATGATCTACACAGATTGACATAAACCAGGAGTCGTGTTGATACAATAATTCTCCTGATAATGGACACATGGCTGCCCGAAACATGTAGAGAATAGTCATGTTTATACATGAAAAAATTATGCGTCAAATTAGTTACTTACAAGGATCATAATAGGATGTACAGTCAACAAATTTCTGTTTTTTAAATGCATAATTTGCACACACCGATGAGTTCCTGCAAAGGCTGTAACTCCTCCCGGTCATCTGAACACCAGCATCTCGAGCCCCCAGGAGGGTACACACGCGATTGAAACTAAATTAAACACGATTTATTAATCAAGCTCTCGTAATGACTAACGCTAAGGGCGAATTTATGTTTTGTGAATGAGGTTAATTCTCTGGAGCAAATGGCTTTGTGCAGCTTGAATGTACGATACGAGCGTTGTTACTTTGGCTGTTGCGTCTCATAACTGGAAGAACTGCACACAGACAGAAGATATCTCAGGTCACTGTGCGCTACACAGCAGGTCTCGTAACTTTCGGCTTTTACCTGATGAAGCAAGCACAGTCAGCTTTCGAAACGTCATTATGTTCCTTTCTAGAAACAAGAAGACGGAGGAATATAACTTACAATAATCTCATGTCTTTTCGATAATGTATTTCTGACACAGACACTGTCTACAGCCTGGCCAATGGAACACGAAGGTAGTACTTGTGACACACAGGGAGTTCAACTGAAAACCAAACCCAGGCGCACGATAAGCTAAAAAGTCTTACATTTTCTCATATGGTATATATAACACATAAAGTGACTTACTGTATTTTGTATTCAATGATCCGTGCACCGCGTAATATGTGTCAATAATTATCCAACAAGATGCAACAATATGCAAATTATTTATATCTGCAAACTGCTCTACATGTTTCGGGTGGTATCTCCACCCATCATCAGGAGCTCATATCACTGTATCTACAGTATCTGGCATTATTGTGACCGTTACTGTAGATACAGTGATATGAGGTCCTGATGATGGGTGGAGATACCACCCGAAACATGGAGAACAGTTTGCAGATATAAATAAACTGTATATTGTTGCATCTTGTTGGATAATTATAGACACATACCTTACTGTATTTTCATTTTTTTTCATTTTATTGCCGTGCAATGTGATAACAATATTTATTAAAACCAGCTAATTGCACATACTTGTCAAACCATTTAAAACCACATTATTGGATTAAAATGGATTTAAAATATCTCCTACATGTTTCAATCCCTCTATGGGATCATCCTCAGGGAGCATAAAATAATGTAG
>Ga0123352_10010998_pt1 | contig 14238 bp, 10 predicted proteins | sample TergutLab28metaG_FD_89700 | JGI IMG/M metagenome (GOLD analysis project Ga0123352, IMG submission 89700) | Labiotermes labralis P1 segment gut microbial communities from Petit-Saut dam, French Guiana - Lab288 P1 | ecosystem: Host-associated > Arthropoda: Insects > Digestive system > Gut ... | reverse complement strand
TGAAGTTTTTGTAGTATTTTATACTAAGTTTGTTATAACTCACTGGCCAGTTTTCTGTCCTTGTCACCACTGCTTTTAGTTTATCCCTTTCTTGCTCTAGGAGTGTGTACATTGTTTGATCACCTTTTTGGCAAGGGCATATTGGATTATCTATTATTTTGTACTTGTATAGATAAAATTTGATGTTGCCATGACCATTTACTATAGTGGTAAAGTTAGGGTTGCATTTAATCTCAATTTCAGCCTATCCTGTATTTTTGGAAAGAAAGATTTTGTTATTGCACCTTTTGAGGATCTTTCCCATTCATTTTGATACTGCTGAACACTGTGTTCTTTTCATTCACACAACAGCGCACTATTTGGTGTTTTAGTATAGCTCTCCTCGATGTTCTTGTTATTTGCTGCTTCTTTCGCCAGTTGGTCTGCCATTTCATTTCCTCGGTGACCCACATGTGGCTTTATCCAACTGAATTCCACCCGCCATTCGTGCTGTTCCATTTCTATTACTTTAGTTCTGATTTGTTCTATGAAGTGTGTATGTTTCTTCTGGTTTTGTAGCAATTGAAGTGTTATCCGTCTGTCTGTATGTACAAGTACTGATTTTTTCCCCGATTCCTTATATTGTATATATTCTAATGCTTTTAGGATAGCCATTTGTTTTGCTTGATTGTTGGTGCATCATCCATTTAGCCTGTATTTCAATGTTGCTCTTAGATTATTGTCTAAGAAAATTGCTATTCAGGCTCCTACTCTGACGTTATTCTTGCTGCCGTCTGTGTATGCTTGTATAGGGTGTGAGCTATCTTTATATCCTTCAATTATTTTGATGTGTATCACCAGATGGTTCCAGCTTTCCTCTTCCATTTCACTACCATACTGGGTTCCTATTCCTTTTGAAATTTCATAGAATTTCCCTGTTTCTTCTATTTTTATGTTGATTGGTATTATGCCATTGATTACTCACAATGCCTCATTCGAAACCGTGTGGTAGGATTTGGCTATTCTAAGGTTTATGAGTCTTTGTATTCTAATTAGTTTAGCTTTGTAGCAAAACCTGTTCAACACACTTTTCCAGACTGGGGCTCCATATAGCAGCAGGGGCAAGATTCCTCCTGTGTATATGGTTTTCAACGCCTCATGTTTCAATCTCCAAGTTATCTTAGTGATCTGGAGAGTGAAAATATTAATTTTGAGCGCTTTTCTTCTATGTAGTTAATATGATATCTAAAAGTCAATTTGCTATCAAAAATAATACCAAGATATTTTAAACTGTTGACCTGTTTTAGTATTTTGTTGTTTACATAAATTTCTATCTCCTTCTTTTCCCTTCTTCTCCTGCGAGACATAAGCATAACTTTTGATTTGTTCTCAATAAACTTTAGTTTGTTGTTTATGGCCCATTCCAGTATTTTCCTCACTTCTAAGTTCATGTAATTCTCAGCCTCTGCAACTGTCTTTCCTCTGGTTAGTATCATTAAGTCATCGGCGAAGGCTATGACTTTTAAGTGACTTGTTAGGTCCACGTTCAGTAGAAAGTTGTAAAGCATATTCCAAAAGCTGGTCCCGCAGCATGAAACTTGTGGACAACCTTTTGTAACTCTTCTCTTTATACTGACATTATTAGTAGTCATTACTGCTATTCTGTGGCTAAAATATCCCTTGCTAAGTTTATACATGTTCCTATGGCAGCTTAATTCTTTCAAGCTGTGTAGGATGCTTGGCCAGAAGGCTGCATCAAAAGCTCCTGTTATATCCAGGCTGGTCTTTATGACCACACCTCTTTTCTCCAATACGGGTTCTATAAATTTTTTTGCCTCCATGGCCATGACTGTAGTACTCTTCTGTGGCGTGAATCCAAATTGTCTGTCTGTCATTAAGTTGTTTTTGTACATGTGATGGTTGATTCTTTTAATGAGTTTCTCTAGGACCTTTTCTCCTATATTTAGTAGGCTGATTGGTCGGTATATGGATGGATCCATACTATTTTCTATCCCGGGTTTAATTGTTGGAATAATTTTAGCTATCTTCCACCTTCTTGGAAAGCATCCTCTTTTTAAACATTTGTTGTAAATAGCAGTTGAGGTTCATTTTCATCTTTAAAGGGTTTATATAAGACTTTAGATCTTAATAGTTTTCCATTGAATTAAAAGTGGCTGTTTGACTCTGAACTCACTAGATGGCACATATCTTCTTGAAAACATTTTCATAAGTAAAGTTGTCTTAAATTTAAATGGACTAAAGATCAAAAATCATAGTTTAATTGTACGCTAAATTGTTGGGCGCAGGACATGCATAATGCTAATAGCTGTACACATTGTCATTTCCTTAATTCTACCTGGTCAGCTGCGGAACAAGGAGGATGTGTGTATTGATGTGGCCTGGTTGCTCGACTTCTATTCACTGTGTTTACAAGAATGGCTAAATTTAATTAAATAAATGGCACAAAATGTAATTTAGTTATTTATACATTTTATCCCTTGGTAAGGAATCTTGGATCCTTGTCCCCACCAATCACCCCAGTTGGAAACACAGTGGCTACTAGCCTAGAGGTGAAATGTTTGTGCTTTCCAGGCACTTGGCTGTGAGTGTATGCAGATTTCATGACAGAGTAGCAGCACACAACAATCTTAAATGAGAACTACAATGACTTCTATTAGCAAACAAATTTAAAGAAGATAACATTCACTGCATGCCTCACGTGTAGTCTGGTGTTCCTACACCAAAGGGAACCCTTGAATTGGTACCTGTCATGGACTCTACGTACTGATTATGGTTTACAGTGAGATGCATCTTGAAAAGAGGCACTCATACCAAAAGAAGATTTGCCATGGCTCATCCATTTTCTGTAGGAACATGGATTGGAGAAAACACAATTATATGTTCTTCCCACACATAACTTTTTGCAGTCTGAACACATTCACAATTTGAGGTTCTGTGCAGTGTTTCAGAACATTCAGCTCCTCTGAGTTGCAACATTTTGGGCTGAATTAGTGTTTTCTGATATTTCCTGGACTTTGAAAATGAAGCGCTGTATGTTTTTTAAATTTCAGCAACACACCTTCAGATCCCAAAAGACCTGAATCCTCTGCCTGAACCCATCTTTTATTTAAACAAATACACAAAAAAAATCTAACATGCACATAAACGTTATGTACAGTACCGATAATTCCACTTTAAAGACAATAAAACACCTTTGACCTACAGTTTGGCAGGATATCCAGGTCTTGATTTTTGTAACTTTGACCATTACAAGTCAGTGACTGATATGACCCAAGTATCCTCAGTTCTCAAGCAGCCAGTATTTCCCATTACACCTGCACCCATTCCACCAAATCACGTTTTCTTTGGTTTATTGATGGTTTATGACTACAGTAATGCATGCATGATTCCAAACGTATCTTAAATGCCATGAATGGGTCACCAAACAAGACCAAATAATTTAGTACATAGGCCATATTGATGCAGTAATGAACATGCATAAAGTTTTATGTTATCACCATACACAATCTGATAATTCAAAGTTAATGTGTTCACTGTTACATTGTACACCAGTGAAACCTAATTAAAGTGATGCCCTAAACAGAAAATTTGTGATAAATACAATCAAATATTGTGCCCAAAATAAATGTTAACATGAGTACTATGATAATTTCTGTCATTTGCTCTGCTTGACACTCATACTGTAAAAGAAATACACTCGGAATGTTACCTCTAGCCGTTGTTCTGTTAATTCTGAGACAGTCTTTCCCAAGACTGTGGACTGTTTTGAATGAAAAATAAAGTAGGTTAAATCTGGCAAAATTAGCAACACTTTTATTTTATTAAACAGTTATTTAGATTAAATGTTAGAAAACAAATATTTATTAATTTCATGTGTGTATGTAATTGACCTTAATAAAGGAAGTTGTGCTCGTGAGAGAGATGTCTGTTATAATCATTCAGATAGTATGAATTTTTACAACCTCAAAGTTCTAATAAAATGTAGAAATTAATAGTACCTAAATGACTATTAAACCCTCAATGCTGACCTTGGCCACTGTCAGACCTTTACTTTTCTAGATCCTGTCAGCCTTGGTGTACTGCACCATGGTTGTGAATGCATTTGAGGGTAATATATGTTTAAAATCCCTCCATCCTGGGCATTACTTGAAGTTTAAACCCAACATCATTGAAAAGATCACATATCACAATTTTATGCAAGACGAAGTTCAGTGCAGATTAAATTTAGGGAATAACATTCAGGTCAGGATACTCTGTCTTTCCATTTTAACAGAAAAAATAAAGATGAAAATACACAAAACTATAATTTTGCTTGTGTTTCACACAGGTATGAAACTTTGTACCTCACATTAAGGGAAAAACATGGGCTATGATCATTTGAGAGTAGAGTGCAGGGCCTAAGAGGGATGAAGTTATCAAGATTATGAATAAAATTTCTTAATGAAAAGCTTTGTGATTTGGCTTCCTCACCAAATATTATTAGGGTAATCAAATCATGGAAGATAAGGTGGGCAGGGAATGTGGCACAAGGTACATTCAAGGTGCCGGTGGGGAAAGCAGAAAGAAAAAGGCCACTTTGAAGGCCTAGGTGTATGTAGGTGGATAATATCATAATGGATGTTACAGAAATAGGATTTAAGGCTGTAGATTGGATTCATCTGGCTTGGGACAGGGAAAAGTGGAGGGATGCTGTAAACATGGTTCTGTAAAATTCTGTGAATACTTTGAATTGAACCAATTCAGTTCAATTCAGTTTTTGTTCATCTGATCCAGAAGGGGGTATAGAACATGTCAATTCCATTTGACTCCGTCAATGAATATTACAACATATTACAATAGATACAAGCAGTCTAAAATAAGATAAAATACAATGCGACCACTGAAGACTCAGCGGTAGTCAAAAGGTTAAAAATATGTACTAATTTAAACATACATTTCAGTTGTACAATTTTATAATATGTTACTATTTAAAATTAATTAATAGGTCAACAATTCTTAAGATGAAACTTTAGAACATAAAAAATAGCTAAATAATAGTAAATGTTTTAAATCTTATTACAATTACAGTATTCATCCAAGGTATAAAATGAATGAAAATACAAGAAATTTTTCAAGGCACATTGAAATTGATTTCTATTATGGTACAATTCCTTTATTTGAGAAGGCAGACTGTTGAACACCCTAATCCCTGTGTAATGTGTTCCCTTCTGATATACTCACAGATTAGATATTGATAGATGTAGATTCGATTTATTCCTAATATTGATGTTGTGTATCTCAGAGTTCACTTTAAAATAATATTCATTATCAATCACAAAAAGCAAAAGTGATCATGTATATTGAGATTGTAATGGTAATATTTTTAAGTTCTTAAAATGTTCTCTACATGAATCTTTACCTCTCATCCCTACAATGATTCTAATAACTCTTTTTTGTAGTCTGAAAATAACATTACTATGATGGGAATTTCTCCAGAATATTAATCCATAAGTCATTATGGAATTAAAGTAGGAATAATATACCATTTTCAGTGAATCTAGGGAAAAGATGGTTTAACTACTCTCAATGCAAAACTAGCTGAACTTAATTTAGGTATAATGGTATCTATATGAGTCCTCCAGGAAAGTGTGTTATCTAATGTCAGGCCAAGAAATTTTGTGTTGTGAACATTAGCTATTTTCTTATGTCCACACATAATATTAAAATCAATGGAAGAGCTGTTCTTAGTAACAAAATGTATGAAATGTGTCTTATCCAGGTTTGATGATAAGTTTGTATTAAACCATTCTTTTATGTCCTGAATGATTTTATTTACACTTTTTTCAAAATTTAAAGGGTTAGGGTTAGTGATAATCATACTAGTGTCATCTGCAAATAATACAATTTTAGAATTGTCATTTGTTATTTGTGGCAAGTCAATATAAAGTAGACAAAGTAATGGACCAAGTATTGATCGTTGAGGTACACCATGTGTTATTTCACCCCAATTTGAGCATGAACTAGAGGAATAATTATTTAAGACCACTCTTTGATATCTACCTTTAAGGTAAGATTTAAGTAGTTTGTAGGTTATTCCTGTTATTCCATAAAACTCTAATTTTGTTAGTAATATGTTGTGATTAACGCAATCGGAAGCCTTCTGTGTATCGCAAAAAAATGCCTCCAACCATCAGTCTGTTATTGAGCGCAATTAAGATATCGTCAATTAGTTTATATGAGGCCTTTTCTGTTGATGAGGTTCTAAAACCGAATTGTTCAACACCTAAAATATTATTCGCCTCAATATGTTTTAATAGTGTCATATATAATTAGTTCAAAGACCTTGGAAAATGAGGTTAGTAAAGAAATTGGTCTGTAACTGGCTACGTTTTCCTTATTTCCTTTCTTCAATAAGGGTTTTGCTATAGCATATTTTAGTCTACTAGGAAAAGTTTCAGATAGCATAGACTTAGATTAGATTTTCAAGCACGACTTTGCGTCATGGACATGGTAAACAAATGGCAATAAATTCTGATGCTTATAGTAATCTTCATTTATTTATTTTTTTATTTCGTGTAGTAAATTAGGCTAATGATGAGACCTTTAAACCACTCTGGAACATTGCAATGCTAAGGTTATGCCACGGTTCTGATCCAGGGCTTGTCGTCTGTACGATCCGTGGTCTACCTCGTTTTGTTTCTCGTATCGCTGTGGCCTGCTCGGACAGAATTCGAACTTGCGTCATGCCACTGGAGTTGTGAGAGTCGGTAATTGTGGCGCTCGGTGAAGTAGCAGGAATGGCTGCATTGAGTGTATGGGAGATTACTTAAAGGGTAGTTATTTTGTGATAAGTGTCTGTGTGGTAGGCAATTATACTGTAGCGTCTAACTAGAATAAGAAATATAACGACATAACTGTGCGGTGTTGGAGGTTCTCACAGCGGTATTTCTGAGGGTTCGGGTTTTGTTGAATTACACAGAGTCAAGTGAAAGGTGTCAGATTCTTCGAAGGCACAGCGTTCCTTCAAAACGCCGAGAAACGAGTGCTTGATCCTGTACAGTGAAGTTACGACGTTGCCACGAAACGTCTGGAAACACTCGCCCAACGATACAACGGCATACCACAAGGGACGCGAATTATTATATGTGTTGTAATCACGTACAAAGCACCCGTAGAAGAATTACAAACTTTAGCGTTCCTTATGAAATATACCTTTTATATATCTTACTGAAAGTTCGCAAAAACATCTCACAGTAATAGGCATTTACCCCACAGGACCCCAAAATTATTTTCGTATTGCCATTACTTGTTTTCATAGACAGTTCCAGGCAAGACTCTGCCATTGAACTGCTGATATATGGGCTTTCTGATTGTGGATGGAATTGATTTTAAGTTTTGAAATCGCAGGAATTGAACTTGACATTATGATACCATCAGTGAATTTAACATCCATTTAAATAATGAAAACTGGGAATCTGTACTAAAAAGCTGTGGTGTTGACTGAAAGTTTAATACATATCCAGGTATCTTCAAAGACTTTGCAAGTTTCTCCACCACAACAGGCAGAGCAGTATTTTAAAGTAATTAATGAATCAGTGAACCAATATCTTGCAAACACAAATAAGATCATACCAACATAGGTGCTCTGTTGACAAATAAATATTTACTGTGGGAAATTAAGTAAATATCAAAAAGGGGTTTACTGTACTGGAAACAGGTTATTCATAATCTCTCACCCACAATGAAAAGTTTAAATCATCATGTAAAAGTACCCAGTGTAAAAAGAGTATTGCACTCCTACTCTACAAACGCCTGCTTTGATGAAAAGTTCTCATTGGCTATAAAAAAGTGTAAGAGTAATAATGGTTCTATGATGGAATTATTTTTTACTGTGACTCTAAATGGGTACATATGGTGTATTTATACTAGTGGTTGAAACAAATATTTTATATATTGAACCATGAGATTTTTATTATTTGTGGCTCAGTCCCATGAAGGATCTGCGTATTGTAAATAAAGTCCATTCTACTGTGTTCTGTTTTGTAGTGTTACGATGGAAGATGAAGGGCGACAAAAAAAGGTAGAAGTTGGAAGGGAAAAGGTGAGTAGTTTGAATTAATTACACTGGCATCTTTAAATGTAAGACATTATGTATGTGTATGCTTTTTTTTACATTTTTCAATTTGTTAGATACCTCCCTTTGTTATTGTCCACAATTAATTTGTTATGTTTTGTCAGTAATACTAATAATTTCTGGCATATGAGAAATAAATTTCATCATGCAGTCAGTTATCCTTAATATTCATATTGCTGGCAGGTTCCTTTAAGTTGATCATATGTTCTGTGTACCAGCACGTGAGAACAACAGTAACAGATCAAATTTGTATATTTATTGGCAAGTTTGAGTAGAGGTAATATGGGCAGTGCATGTTACCACGAAGTTCAGAATATTTCGTCTATGCTAATTTTCTTCTGTCCAAAGCCCTGTAGATTAAAGATGTGCAACTGTAGTAATTCATGTTTGATTTATATAGCTGTGAAATTTATTGTCTCATTCTGATGGGTGTAGAGAGGGATGTTTGAAAACAAAGTGATGAGACAAATGTTTGCTCCCAGAAGAGATGTATTAATGTGATAATGGAGGAAATCAGATAATCAGGAGTTTCAGAATGTGTGCTGTTTACTTGAAGGTGAGAAGTGGATAGGCCAAGTGTTTGACAAACGTGATTACAACTCCAGATGTTTAGCATCCATTATAAAGGGTTTTCTGTGTTGCTAAACTTCTGTCAGTTGTCCAAGTAAGATTGTGTACTGTGGAGCTGTCCGCTTATCTGTACCAGTCTGTCAAAACTGATTGAAGCAGGATGTTCTAGAATATTGTTTGAGATCCTCATATTATTTTGAGTAATGATTAATTGCCAAAACAGTAGAAACAGAAGATTATTATATCTGTGTATAAAGAGGCCATAAAACTGAATAGTAATTATTAAGGACTGTCTCTATGCTCAGATTCGGACAGAGTTATATCAGACTTTCCTTTGTAGTATCAGCACTCTGACGAATTGAATTTGAGTGAATATTTATGTTTCCTGTTTTAGTTTGCTGCATACCTGAAGAAGAAAAATGCATTGGGACAGAAAGGTGAACAGAAGAAGAAAAAGAAGATAGAAAATGATGCTGGAAGTCCAAAGGAAGTTTCTGTGGCAGAGGAATCTTTGGATAATAGTCCCTTGGCTTCTTCACTTGAAGACAGTGAAGGGAATAAATTGGTAAGTTCCATCAATTAATTGGTCTGTTTAGATTGGGAAGATTGTGGAATGAAGTAGACATGACATTTTTTAAGGTGTTATCTCCCACCATTTACCGGGAGAGAGAGAGAGAGAAAATCCTTAGGAGGGAAAATATCAGAATGTCTATCCTCTGGGCTAAGACTCAAACTCAGGACCTCTGAGCCACTCAGGAATGACAACCCCTTGGATCATGACACTAGGTATTAGTTGTATAAAGACCTCTTATTGGATGGGTTCCTCGTGGCCTGTCATAAGTTTATGGATGGGAGAAACATCTTCCTGTTTGGAAGGTAGGTGTGAATATGTTGACTGAGGAACTGTGTATGACCAATAAGGGATGACTCTGTACTTGCGTTTGTGGATGGGGCTAATGGCTTCTTAACCTCTAAACAACTGGGTTGATGTTTAAATTTATGCACATTGTTTATTACAAATGTATTATTTGAACAGGAGAAGATAAAAACATGAAATAAATGGCATTGTATGGAAAATAAAGCAGATTATGTGGCATGTCTTAAAAATGCAATAAATTTCCTTTTTGCCTAAATATATGAACTGTTTTTCTAGGGGCACTTTTTATGCGCAGTTGCGTATGCGAATGCTTAAAACTCAAGATATTATGAATCTTTGTAAAGACCCATGGATTTGGACTGTATATTGTGTGGATAACATTAAAATTGATATGCTGAAATGTAAATTAAGCATCAAGTCTTATAGACTTATAGGGAAGTGGGTGAATAGCTGCAGTTATTCTTAACTTTTGCACTTGATAATGGTGAGCAGTCAGCGTTCTACCCTGGCCACTTTACTTCTTGGAATAGAGCTCTGACTCTTCACTGAATAGGAGACTGGGTGAGCCCCAGAGCTGGTTTGGCCTTGATGCTGAATAGGAAAATATTTGATCCTGCCATTAGTCAAACCCCAGTCACAGTCCCAAAAACCAGTCAGTCTACCACCTATGCTGACCCTTATCATCCACTTAATTGCAATTTGTATTGTATCCACCTCCAAATGGGAGTTGTAATTGTTATTTGTCTTGTATCAAACTCCATATGGGAGTTGTAATTTGTCTTGTATCCACCTCCATATGGGAGTTGTACTCACTTAACAGTCCTGCTGTGACTTCATTACAGGATATTCAAGCAGAATCCCATGGGTCCACTGTTGCTTTGGATGTAGGTCAACAGAGTTTTGAGGAAGGAAGTGATGTGTCTAGAGAAAGACAGCAAACCAGGGTGAAGGAATTGGAAGACATCCTCTCAGGTGTGTAGACAGTGAGGAAGAACAGTTTCTTTCCTGCACTTAGCAATTGTTAAATGTTCATAAAGTGTCAGATATTAATTCAAACAGTGAAGAAAGATATCCAGTGCTGTTTAAACATGTAGGTGTTCATATATATATAATTTAACACCAGCTTGTTGCTAAACACTCTTTATTACTTAATTACTGCTTTGACATGTTTTGGCCTCAACTGCTGGCCATCTTCAGGGAGCATGTAACATTTTTGGCATGTGTAGCTTTTGCTGAAAAGCTTATGAGCTCCCTGAAGATAGCCAGCATTTAAGGCCGAAGCATGTCAGAGCATTAACTAACAAATAAGAAGTGTTGTGCTACAAGTTGGTGTTAAATTTTACGTATGTAATATAGTTGCATGTAAAATGCACAACGTTTAAATGTAGGTTTTCATTAATATGTTCAGAATGTTTATTATGGAATTATGTTTCAGTTTTCTTATTTGTGAAATAGTTTTATTAAATAATTAGCCAACTTAGCCATAGAGGAGAGTTTGAGTAGGGGGGGGGGGATGCTGACAGCTAGTACAATAATTGCTTAAATGCTCAAGAAAATGCACAGCTTTTATGGAACACAAACATTCATGCCCCTAGTTTATATCATGAGTCTCATTAATTCAGTTGTTATCCTATTTTTATAAGGTCTACTTTACTGTCCTCCTATTGGTGCCTGTGTATTCCAAGAGATCTGTTTCCTTCAGATTTTCCAACTAAAATTTTGTACACATTTCTAATGTCTCCCATGCATGCCCCTTACATCTCATTTTGTTGATTCTGTTTGAATTCTATTATGATTACACTGTTTAAAAGAAGCAACGAAACCTGTTGAAGTGGTGCAAAGTGTACACAGCAGGCAGCATCAAACAGTGGGGGGTAAGTGTGTTGTGAAAGGAAGAGGCAAAGTGTAGCCAGCACAAATCACATTTTTAAGATGAGTGAGGAACTGTGTAACAGTACAGTAAATTAAAATTGAAGACATCAGGGGAGATTTTATGCCACATATTTTAAGGCCTACCACGTAGAAGTTCTCAGAAAGTATTAATTTGAACATCTCAATTATTTTATATTATGAGATTGCTTCAATGTTGGTGGGGGACACAATGTACTCTGTATGCATATGATAACATCTGAGTGTGGTACTGGAGTTTGTCTATCAGCAGCACTAAGGAACAGAGGCATTAATACCGGTATATTCAGGGTTTAGAGTTATGACTTTTCATGGTGGTATTTGATAGTTCTGGTCGTGAGGGGATGTGACGCTACTTTGTTGGGTGCGTGGTTCCCAACATTTCAGAATAACATACTGCCTGAACTGGTTCAGGTGGATGTTGAATTTGTGTAGAGGAAGAACTGTGTCAGTGTCATAGGATGGTTTGTGGGTGTTCATATTATGTTTAGTTTCAGCGTGATGTAACACCAATGGATACTGTGTGCATGAGATATGGCGGGGAGAAAGAAGAATGACAAGTTAGTGTAAATATATGTGTATTGAGGGAAAAATGCAAACAAGGGTCAATATTTTTCCAGGTAAAGATGCTGCACTAGAAGCAGCACGTGAGGAACTTCGTGCATTGAAAGAAATTACATCATTTGATGTTTCTACTGGCATACTGGAAACTGATTACAAACTGCATCTTGAGGGGTACCATAAAAGGGTAAGTTGGCATCACTGTCATCGTATTTTTCTGGGTTTTATGCATAATGCTGTTTCATCTGCATGACTGACTAATGTCCTGTAGCAGAAGCATTCTTCAGAAGTCAAGAAATTTTGTGCATTTTATGGAACCACAAAGTTCATTACCATGTTCACAAGAACATGCCATTTGTCTCTATCCTCTGTCAGGTGAACCCAGTCCACATTCTTTCATCCCTTTTAATATTATCTCCCCATCAGTGTCTTTTTTCATACAGTCTCTCTACTTCACTTCCCCAACCAAAACCCCATGTATGTTTCTTTTCTCCCCCGTATATGCCATACACCCGGACCATCTCATCCTCTTGGTTTGGTCATTTGAAAAGAGTTGGGTGAATAATACAAGTTAACTTACAAAGCTTCTCATTATGAAATTTTCTTCAGTCACTTAATGCATACTTGCCATGCTTGGTATGTATATGTGAATTTTTTTCCAAGCACTCTAGTGGAAGTTTGTGTGGCTTTCAAGCAATTGTCAGAGTCATTTTCTTTGAATGTTTAAATTCTTGGATGGCTTGATTTAGTGATGGGTTTAGAGTTTGGTGCAGGTTGTGTGGCTGGATGTCCATGATTCTGTCATCAGAACCACATTTCTGAAAAATGGCTCCACCACAAGAAGATAAAATTGACATCAAGTTATGAGATACATTATGATGTAACCTTTCAGCATTGAAGATCATTGATACCTGTTCCAGTTGCTGGAATTTCAAGAAGCAGTGGAGCATAGAGAGGGGATAATCAGTCAGTTGAGCAGTTCGTTGCAGCAGTCTATTGTGACACGCGATGCTTTGCAAGTCCAAGGGGACCAGCTTGCGCAGGAAGTTGCCGTGTTGCAGCACCAGCTGAAAGCCACCACAGAACTTATTCAGGGTCACCACTGGGACACTGGCATCAAGCCACATGATTATGTCACCCTCCAGAATCAAGTAAATATCTACCACTTGATTCTAAGTACAATTTGTTACTCAGTGCACACACATATGCTTGTGCACATCATTTTTATTTTGGGGCATGAATAATATTGCTTGTTGAAATGTAACCAAAATTTGGTGAAAGTTGCAGCTGTCATCTTCAGGGTGACTGTCTAGATTTTCAGGTATGTATGTTCAGGCTCCTGGAGCATAGGGGTAGTGCAGTGATGTTGTCTGATGTGAATTAGAATTTGTGAACCACACATGCAATCAGAGGCTGAGTCAGGGAATAGGGAAGGTGACTGGATCAGTGGAGAAGTTGGCGTTTACAGCATCTCTTATCTTTTATGTAACTTCTCTTGGGCAATAGAGGATAACTGCCACTTGTAAGCTCTAAATGTTTAACCTTTTAACCCTTATCCTGCTAACGTGGAGAATATGGTGAGCTCCTAATAATGCCAGCAAATGGCAGATGGGATTTAACTCGGTGTTTAAAGGGTTAAGGCATTCCTTACAAAACAGAAAGAGAAGGTTTTGTTTAGAGATCATTTCCATCTGTGACCTCATATCCCCAACTAAAATGGTTGTTGGATTTTCATGTAATTCATTGTAGGAGTTCTTAATGCAAAAGCTGCGTGGCAATTGAGTTCCATGTTACAGTAAAACCCCTGACTTTGTTACCACATGTTGCATTTTCCATGATTTTACGTACTTTTTTTTATGGTCGTGACCAAACACTCTTAAGAACAGTATTTCTTGGATTTTACACATTCCCAGGGTTCCATACCACTTGTAGGTGATGTGCACAAAAACTTGAAATGGTGTTCTACTGTAATTGGTCCATTGAGTCACACTTCATTTAAGGTATGAGTGAATTTCTACCCATATTTCTCAGATTTCTTAGCTGATTTGGATGAAATTTGGTATAGAAGTTTTTTGTGTAGTACCATGGGGACCGCGGTAGCACAGTGGTTAAGGTGCTGTGCTACAAATCGGAAGGTCGCTGGTTCGATCCCAGCTAGTGTCAGTGGATTTTTCATTGACATAAAATCCTTCCGATCGCACTATGGCCC
>Ga0123352_10010995_pt1 | contig 14241 bp, 10 predicted proteins | sample TergutLab28metaG_FD_89700 | JGI IMG/M metagenome (GOLD analysis project Ga0123352, IMG submission 89700) | Labiotermes labralis P1 segment gut microbial communities from Petit-Saut dam, French Guiana - Lab288 P1 | ecosystem: Host-associated > Arthropoda: Insects > Digestive system > Gut ... | reverse complement strand
TGTTGGTGCCGCCCTTGAGGGCCTTCAGGAACGCGGCCTCCTCGGCGAGGGCGACGGTCTCGATGCGCTTGCGGTCGGTGGCCAGCTCCGGGTACTGCTGCCCCATCGTGTCGACCACGACGTCGACCAGGTCCTTGACGACCGGTCCGGTGGCGCCCAGCAGGCGCATGTTGCGGATGGCGCGGCGCATGATGCGGCGCAGCACGTAGCCGCGGCCCTCGTTGCCGGGGGTGACGCCGTCGCCGATGAGCATCACGGAGGTGCGGATGTGGTCCGCGACGACGCGCAGCGAGACGTCGCTGCCGTGGGCCTTGCCGTAGGCGACGCCGGTGAGTTCGGTGGCCTTGTCGATGACGACGTCGACCAGCTCGGCGACCACCGGGCGGTCGGCGCCCAGCATGCGCATGTTGCGGATGGCGCGGCGCATGATCCGGCGCAGCACGTAGCCGCGGCCCTCGTTGCCGGGGGTGACGCCGTCGCCGATGAGCATGACGGAGGTGCGCATGTGGTCGGCCACGACCCGCAGCGAGACGTCGGAGTCGTGGTGGGTGCCGTAGTGCACGCCGGTCAGCGCGGTGGCGGTGTCGATGACCGCGCGCAGGGTGTCGGTCTCGTACATGTTCTGCACGCCCTGCAGGATCATCGCGAGGCGTTCCAGGCCGAGGCCGGTGTCGATGTTCTTGGCGGGCAGGTCGCCGAGGATCGGGAAGTCCTCCTTGCCCTCGCCGGCGCCGCGCTCGTACTGCATGAAGACCAGGTTCCAGATCTCCACGTAGCGCTCGTCGTTGACCGCGGGGCCGCCCTCGGGGCCGAACTCGGGGCCGCGGTCGTAGTTGATCTCGGAGCAGGGGCCGCAGGGGCCCGGCACGCCCATGGACCAGAAGTTGGGGCCCATGCCCAGGCGCTGGATGCGCTCGGCGGGCACGCCGATCACGTCCCGCCAGATGGCCTCGGCCTCGTCGTCCTGCTCGTAGACGGTGATCCAGAGCTTCTCCGGCTCCAGCCCGTAGCCGCCCTTGTCCTGGGAGGACGTGAGCAGCTCCCAGGCGAGCTTGATGGCGCCTTCCTTGAAGTAGTCGCCGAAGGAGAAGTTGCCGCACATCTGGAAGAACGTGCCGTGCCGGGTGGTCTTGCCGACCTCTTCGATGTCGGGCGTGCGCACGCACTTCTGCACGCTGGTGGCGCGCTTGAAGGGCGGCTTGACCTCGCCGAGGAAGTACGGCTTGAACGGGACCATGCCCGCGGGGACCAGCAGCAGGGTGGGGTCGTCGGCGATGAGGGACGCCGACGGCACGACGGTGTGCCCGCGCTCCTCGAAGAAGCGCAGCCAGCGGCGGCGGATTTCTGCCGACTCCATCAGTGTTCGTCCTTCCGGTCGTACGCGTTGTACGTGATACCCCGGCGGGCAGCCGGGACGTCGGAGTTGGGGGCGGTCAGGCCCGGGGTGTCGTCCGCCGCGGGCAGCGCCTTCGGCCGGTCGCGGCCGGTCAGGCCCAGGGCGTCCTGGAGTTCGCCCTCGCGCTGGGCCATGCCGGCCCGCACGTCCCGGGCGAACAGCCGCAGCCGGGCGCCGGTCTCCAGCGCCCGGTCGGCCGCGCTCGCGGCGAGGCCGTCGGGGCTGAGCCTGCGCACCGCCCGGTTGACCTTGACGGTGGCCCAGGCGCCGGTGGCGGCGCCGGTCAGGAACCAGAACATGCGGCGGAACATGGGCGTGGCCTCAGTCCTTGGATCGGTTGCGACGGCCACCGCGCCGGGCGGGCGGCAGCACCTTGCCCGTGAGGGTCCTCGCGCGGGCCCGGCCGGCCTGGCCGGCCTGCAGTCCGACCGCGCGGCGCACCCCGTAGCCGAACGCGGCGACCTTCACCAGGGGGCCGCCGAAGGCGGTGGCGACGGTCGACGACAGCGCGGAGGCGTTGGCGGTCACCTCGGCGACGTCGGAGGTGATCGTGTCGACCCGGTCGAGCTGGGTGTGCGCGGTGCGCAGCGCGTCGGTCGCCTCGCCGAGCAGCGGGACGGCCTGTTCGGTGATGCCGGCGACCAGTTCGGTGGTCTGCCGGAGCGTCTGGGCGAGGCGCGCCAGCGCGACGGCGAGGAACGACACCAGGATCGCCCAGAACACCGCCACGATCAGGCCGGCCACCTCTCCACCGGACATCGCTGCCGCTCTCCCTCGTCACCCGCACGCCGGCAGTCGTGGGATGCCGGTCGTGCACCGTCGATATGTGCACTCGACCTTATCGCGCCGGACCGACGCCTCCGTACCGCCTTACCGCGTGCCACCGAGCGTGCCGCGGGTGCCGGGCGCCGCCGGCCTGCGACACCCGGCGCATTAGCAGACGGACGGCTGTTCGGAGGCGGAACGCGCTCGGACGGCCGTCGGAATCCGGTCGGATTGTACGGTCCGCACATCCACCAGTACGCTCCGTACATCATGAGTACACCGGGCAACCTTCCGGCCGATCTCACCAGCTTCGTCGGCCGGAACGATGAACTCACCGAACTCGCGCACCTGTTGGGGCAGTCCCGGCTGACCACGGTGACCGGACCCGGCGGAGTGGGCAAGAGCCGGCTGGCGCTGCGCGCCGCCGGCCGGTTGCAGGACCGTTTCCCCCACGGGGTGTGGTCGGTCGAACTGTCCGGTCTGCGTGGCGCGGGCCTGCTGGAGCAGGCCGTCGCCGATGCGCTGCGGCTGCCCGACCACACCACCCGCGCACCCCGGCACGCGCTGGCCGGGCATCTGGCCGACCGCGAGCTGCTGCTGGTGCTCGACGGCTACGACCGCCTGAACGAGGAGTGCGCCGCGCTGGTCGGCGAGCTGCTGCGGCATGCGCCGGGACTGCGGGTGCTGGCGGCCGGCCGCCGCCCGCTGGGCATCACCGGCGAGCAGTTGCTGCCGCTGGCCCCGCTGCCGGAGGCGGACGCGGTCCGGCTGTTCACCGAGCGGGCCGGCGAGGTGCTGCCCGGTTTCGCCGTGGCGCCGCCGGAGGAGGGGCGGGTCGCCGAGCTGTGCGCCCGGCTGGACGGGCTGCCGCTGGCACTGGAGCTGGCAGCGGTGCGGCTGCGCGCGCTGTCGGTGGAGCAGGTGCTGGAGCGCCTCGACGACCGCTTCCGGCTGCTGACCGGCGGCGACCCCACCGCCCCCGAGCGGCACCGGGCGCTGCGCACCGCGATCGGCTGGAGCCACGAGCTGTGCAGCCCGCCCGAGCGCCTGCTGTGGGCCCGGCTCTCGGTGTTCGCCGGCCTCTTCGACCTGGACGCGGTGGAGTACGTGTGCACCGGCGCGGAGCTGGCCGAGGAGGGCGTCCTGGAGACGGTCGAGGCCCTGGTGGCGCAGTCGGTGCTGTCCCGGGAGCAGGGCGCCGACGGGCAGGTGCGCTACCGGATGCTGGAGAGCGTGCGGGAGTACGGCGCGGTGTGGCTGGCCGCGATCGGCGACGAGTTGCGGGTCAGGCGCCGGCACCGCGACTGGTACCTGGGCCTGGCCACCTGGTGCGAGCTGGACTGGTTCAGCCCGCGGCAGGCCGAGGTCGCCGCCCGGGTGGCCGCCGACCTGCCGAACCTGCGCCTCGCCCTGGACTTCAGCCTGGACGGCACCGAGGGCGAGCCGCCGGACGACCCGGCGGTCGGCCAGTACCTGGCGGGAACCCTGTGGTTCTGCTGGGTCGGCTGCGGGCGGCTGGCCGAGGGCCGGCACTGGCTGGAGCGCGCGCTCGACGCGTGCGAGACGGCGACCGAGGCCCGCGCCAAGGCCATGTGGGTGTACGGCTATGTCGCGCTGCTGCAGGGCGACTCGGCGGCAGCCCTCTCGGTCCTTCAGGAGTGCCGCCGGGAGGCGCGGGCCACCGGCAACGAGACCGCGGAGGCGTACGCGGTGCACCGGCTGGGCTGCCTGGCGCTGGTCTCGGACGACATGGCGCGCGCCGAGCGGTTCATCGGCGACGCGCTGCTGCGCTACCGCGGCATCGGCGAGCTGAACAGCAACGTGCTGATGGGCCAGGTCGAGCTGGCGATGGCGGTCGCCTTCCAGGGGCAGCTGGACCACGCGGTGCGGCTGGCGGAGGACGTCCGGGAGATCTGCCGCGACCACGGGGAGCGGTGGGCGCTGGCCTACGCGCTGTACGTGCTGGCGTACGCGGCATGGAAGTCCGGCGAGCCGGAGCGGTCCCGGCGGCTGGCCGAGGAGTCGCTGGCGATCGGCCACGCCTTCCACGACCTGGTCGGGTCGGTGCTGGCGCTGGAGATGCTGGCGCTGGTGACCGAGGACGAGGGGGCACCGCAGGAGGCGGCGGTGCTCCAGGGCGCGGCGGGCAGGCTGTGGCAGTCGGTGGGCCTGCGGCTGTTCGGCTCGCGGCACTTCAACGCACCGCACACGGTGTGCGAGAAGCGGCTGCGGACGGCCCTGGGCGAGGGCCCCTACACGGCGGCGCTGACGGAGGGCGGCCGGCTCGGCTTCGACGAGGCGGTGGACCGGGCCCTGAACCGGCCCAGGCCGCACGGCCGCAGGCCCGGCGGTGCCGGCGGCGGCCCGGCCGCCCGCACGCAGCGGCCCGCCGCCTCCGGGGAGACGGCGGGCTGAGCGCGGCCGCGCCCGGTGGTCGACCTGCGGCCGCGGGGCGGCCGGCGGACGAGCGCGCGGGCGCCTGCGCGGATGATCAGCGGGCGTAGAACTCGACGACGAGCTGCTCGTCGCAGATCACCGGGATCTCGCTGCGGTTGGGGTCGCGGTCCAGCCGGAACGCCAGCGCCTGGAGGTTGACCTGGAGGTAGCGCGGGGTCTCGCCGTCGCCGGACCAGCCGCCCTCGCGGGCGACCAGGAACGGGGTCTTCTCGCGGGACCGCTCGCGGACCTGGACGACGTCCTCGGGACGCAGCCGGTACGAGGGCTTGTCGACCTTGCGGCCGTTGACCTCGATGTGGCCGTGCACGACCATCTGGCGCGCCTGGTAGATGGTGCGGGCCAGCCCGGACCGCAGCACCAGCGCGTCCAGCCGGCGCTCCAGTTCGATGATGAGCGCCTCGCCGGTCTTGCCGGTGACCTTCTTGGCACGGTCGTAGGCGCGCAGCATCTGCCGCTCGCTGATGTCGTACTGCGCCCGCAGCCGCTGCTTCTCCAGCAGGCGGGTCTTGTAGTCGCTGTTCTGCTTGCGACCGCGACCGTGCTCACCCGGCGGGTAGGGGCGTGCCTCGAAGTACTTGACCGCCTTCGGGGTGAGCGCGATGCCCAGAGCCCGGGACTTCTTGACCTTGGGACGCGACTGATTCACGTACGTCGAACCTCCGTGTACTTAGGTAAGGCTCACCTTACCCGATGGTTTGCTGAGGGGTGCGCACGGTCCGACTCGGGAACCCCAGACCCGCTGCCGCGGGCATGGTCAGCCGCGTCCCGACGTGGAACATGCGCGCGGGCGGCCTTCGGCCGCCCGGCGCGCGCACATGCATCGAGGGTAACCCGGCGCGGCGCGGCGCCATTCCCACCGATGCGGAGGCCCGCCCCGCCGGCGGGCGGGAGGGGCCGCCACCAGCGCTTCGGCCGCTACGGTGCGGCGTCCGCCTCGGGGGCGGGCTCGGCCGCGGGGCGGGCCGGCGGCTCGGTCCTGCCGGACAGCCGCTGCCGCACCCGCTCGACGACGTCGGCGTACCGGGCCTCGGCGCCGTAGCGGGTCGGCTCGTAGTAGCGGCGGCCGGCCAGCTCGTCCGGGGCGTACTGCTGGGCGGCGATCGCCCCGGGGACGTCGTGCGGGTAGACGTACCCCTGGGCGTGGCCGAGCTTGGCGGCGCCCTTGTAGTGGCCGTCGCGCAGGTGCGGCGGCACCGGGCCCGCCTTGCCGGAGCGGACGTCGTCCAGCGCCGCGCCGATCGCGGTCGTCGCCGCGTTGGACTTGGGGGCCAGTGCCAGCGCGATGGTGGCGTGGCTGAGGATGAGCGACGCCTCGGGGAAGCCGATCATCGCCACCGCCTGGGCGGCGGCCACCGCGGTGGGCAGCGCGGTCGGGTCGGCCAGGCCGATGTCCTCGCTGGCGGAGATCATCAGCCGGCGCGCGATGAACCGCGGGTCCTCCCCGGCCACGATCATCCGCGCCAGGTAGTGAAGGGCCGCGTCCACGTCGGAGCCGCGGATGGACTTGATGAGGGCGCTCGCCACGTCGTAGTGCTGGTCGCCGTCCCGGTCGTAGGCGACCGCGGCCCGGTTCACCGCCTGCTCCAGCGTGGCCAGGGTGATGGTGTCCTCGCCCTGGACGAGGGCCGCGCCCGCGCCGGCCTCCAGCGCGGTCAGCGCGCGGCGGGCGTCGCCGCCGGCGATCCGCAGCAGGTGCGCCTCCGCGTCCTCGGGCAGGGTGACCGATCCGGCCAGCCCGCGCTCCTCGGACAGCGCCCGGCGCAGCACGCCGCGCAGGTCGTCGTCGGTGAGCGGTTCCAGGGTGAGCAGCAGCGAGCGCGACAGCAGCGGGGAGATGACCGAGAAGTAGGGGTTCTCGGTGGTGGCGGCGATCAGCGTCACCCAGCGGTTCTCCACGGCGGGCAGCAGCGAGTCCTGCTGGGCCTTGCTGAAGCGGTGGATCTCGTCGAGGAAGAGCACCGTCTCGCGGCCGTAGCCGCCGGACTCGCGCTTGGCGCTCTCGATGACCGCGCGGACCTCCTTGACGCCCGCGGTGATCGCCGAGAGTTCCACGAAGCGCTTGTTGGTGGCCTTGCTCACCACGTACGCCAGGGTGGTCTTGCCGGTGCCGGGCGGGCCCCACAGGATCACCGACGACGCGCCGGCCGGGCCGCCGCCGCCCTCTCCCACCAGGCGCCGCAGCGGCGAGCCGGGACGCAGCAGGTGCTGCTGGCCCACCACCTCGTCGAGGACGCGCGGGCGCATCCGGACGGCAAGCGGGCTGCTGCTGGGGTCCCGCTCCCGGCGCTCCTCGGCCGCGGCGGTGAACAGGTCTGGCTCCACGCCCTGAAGCCTAGGACACCCCTCTGACATGCCGCACCGCCCGGACCCTCAGGGGTCACGGGCGGTGCGGCAGAAAACCGTGGCGTCGGGAAGCCGGCCGGGCGGCCGGGCGTTCCCGCAGGTCAGATGACGGTCTTCCAGTAGTACCAGAAGTGCGTGAGGATCAGCAGCGCGATCACGCCGTACCAGAGCACCGGCACCACCCAGTGGAACTCCAGCACCGCCTCGCGGACCTTGCCGGGCACCTTGATCAGACCGTGCTTGATGTTGTGCACGGCGGTGTACCAGAAGATCAGGATGGTGACGACCCAGGCGAGGCAGCACCACAGGCAGATCGCGTTGATGTGGTAGATCGTCTGGTACTGCAGCCAGCTCACGAAGCAGACGCCGAACAGGCCGCCGGCCTGGAGGCCGTACCAGAACCACGGCTTGTAGCGGGCGCCGGCGAACAGGCCCATCGCCAGGCTGATGACCACGCCGTAGGCGACCAGGCCGATGATCGGGTTCTGGAAGCCGAAGACGTGCGCCTGCGAGCTCTCCATCACGTCGCCGCAGGAGATGATCGGGTTGAGGCTGCAGGAGAAGTGCGGGGTCTTGCCCTCGATCCGGTCCTGCAGCAGGACGAACTTGTCGTTGGTGATCACGAACGACGCCCACAGGCCCAGCACACCACAGATCAGCAGCAGCCAGGTCAGCGGCTTGCCCGCCGCGATCTCCTCGCGCGCCGGCTCTTCGCGATCGCCGTCCGTACGGGGCTCGTCAAGAGCGGAAGTCGTCATGGTCGCCGATTCTCTCCGTGGGGGCGGGCATCCGTGGGGGCGGGCACCCCTCATTGTGCACGAGGTCGGTCAGGACGGCGTAAGTCCTGACCGACCTCCACCCGGACGGGGGGTTTAAACCAGCCGCTCCTTGACGGTGGCGACCAGATCGTCGAGCGCGACCGGCACCTGCTCGCCGGACTCCAGGTCCTTGAGCTGCACCACTCCGTCGGCCAGGTCCCGCTCCCCCGCCACGAGCGCGAGCCGCGCGCCGGAGCGGTTGGCCGACTTCATGGCGTTCTTCATGCCCTTGCCGCCGAAGGCGAAGTCCGCCGCGACCCCGGCCCGGCGCAGCGCGGTGACCGCGCCGAACAGCGCCCGCCGCGCCTCCTCGCCGAGCGGCACCGCGTAGACGTCGGTGACCGCGGGCAGTTCCAGCTCCACACCCTCGGCCCTGAGCGCCAGCACCGTGCGGTCCACGCCCAGCGCCCAGCCGACCGACGGCAGCGACGGGCCGCCGATCATCTCGGAGAGGCCGTCGTAGCGGCCGCCGCCGCCGACCGCGGACTGCGAGCCGAGCCCGTCGTGCACGAACTCGAAGGTGGTGCGGGTGTAGTAGTCCAGCCCGCGGACCAGCTTCGGGTCGTCCTCGAAGGCCACGCCCGCCTCGGTCAGCAGGTCGCGCACCTGCTCGTGGTACGCCTTGCAGCCCTCGCACAGGTGGTCGGCGATCAGCGGCGCCCCGGCCAGCTGCCGCTGCACCGCCTCGCGCTTGTCGTCCAGCACCCGCAGCGGGTTGATCTCGATCCGGCGGCGGGTGTCCTCGTCCAGGTCGAGGCCGCGCAGGAAGTCCTGGAGGGCGGCGCGGTAGGCCGGGCGGCACTCCTTGTCGCCGAGGGAGTTCAGCAGCAGCCGGAAGCCGCGCAGGCCCAGCGACCGGTAGGCGTCCACCGCGAGGATGATCAACTCGGCGTCCAGCACCGGGTCCTCGGCGCCGATCGCCTCGGCGCCGACCTGGGAGAAGTGCCGGTAGCGGCCGGCCTGCGGCCGCTCGTAGCGGTAGTAGGAGCCGGAGTACCAGAGCTTGACCGGCAGGTTCCCGGCCTTGTGCAGGTTGGCCTGCAGCGCCGCGCGGAGCACCGACGCGGTGCCCTCGGGGCGCAGCGCGAGCTGGGTGCCCCCCTTGGTGGTGAGGGTGAACATCTCCTTGGTCACGATGTCGGTGGACTCCCCCACACCGCGGGAGAACAGCTCGACGCTCTCGAAACCGGGGGTCTCGACATAGCCGTAGCCCGCGCGGCGCGCGGGGGCGGCGATCGCCTCGCGCACCGCGAGGTAGGTCGCGGAGTCGGGCGGCAGCAGATCGTAGGTGCCCTTGGGGGCCTGGAACGTGCTCACAGCAGCAGTCGTCACAATCCTCGTCGTGGAGCCGGTTCTCCGGCTCCGGCGGCGCGGGCCGCCTCTCCCAGGAAGGGGTTGGCGGCGCGCTCGCGGCCGATGGTCGTCTGGGGGCCGTGGCCGGACAGCACCACGGTCGAGTCGTCGAGCGGCAGGCACACGCGGGCCAGCGACTCGTACAGCTCGGCCGCGGAACCGCCGGGCAGGTCGGTGCGTCCGACGGAGCCGGCGAAGAGCAGGTCGCCGGAGAACAGCACGGAGGGAATGGACTCCTCCGCGGCCTCGGGCAGCCTGAACGTCACCGACCCCCTGGTATGGCCGGGCGCGTGCGCGACGGTGAACTCCAGGCCGGCCAGCTGCAGGCCGGCGCCGTCGGTGAGTTCCCTGAGGTCGTCGGGCTCGCCGACGGTCAGCTCGCCCAGCAGCTGCGCACCGATCGCCCGGCCCAGCGCCTTCTCCGGGTCGCCGAGCATGTACCGGTCCTCGGGATGTATCCAGGCCGGGACGTCATGGGCTCCGCACACCGGGACGACCGAGGCGACATGGTCGATGTGGCCGTGGGTGAGGACGACGGCGACGGGCTTGAGGCGGTGTTTGGCGAGCATGTCCTCGACACCCTGGGTCGCGAGGTGACCCGGGTCGACGATCACGCACTCCTCGCCGGCGGCGGGGGCGACCACGTAGCAGTTGGTGCCCCAGGCCCCGGCGGGGAACCCGGCAATGAGCACGTTCGTCCTTCTGTCGTCCGCGACTTTCGCCGCGGTGCTGTCGAGCGGTGGTGTGCCACGAGCCTACCGGCGGGGGCGCGGCGGTCGCGAACTCGTATCGTGCCCGCAACGGACCGCCCTCGGACTGGACTGCGGGCCTGAGGGACGCGAAGATCTCGGCACACGCATTCGCGTTCGAGAACAGAACAACGGCCTGTGGCCGCCGGGACACCGGGGACACAGCCGCCACACAGTGAACGCACAGCGTGCCCCCCACGGCACGGACGGCAACGACAGACGACGGAGACGGCGAAGTGGTCACCAAGGATCAGCGGCGGCGGCAGCTCGCCCGGGAGAAGTTCGAGCGGCAGCAGCTGCGCAGGGTCGAGGCGCGGCGCAAGTCGAAGGTGCGCAACTCCGCGATCGCCGCGGTCGTGGCGGTCGTGGCCGCCTCGCTCATCGGCGCGTACGCGGCGGGTGCCTTCGACGGCAGCAGCAAGAAGACCGACGCCGCCGCGAAGGCGAGCGCCACCCCGTCGGCCTCCGCCGCCGCCACCACCGCACCGGCCAAGGGACCGGACCCGTGCGCCAAGGCGGCCGCGGGCAACCCGGGCACCGAGCAGTGGAAGAAGGAGCCGGCGCAGACCATCGACAAGTCGGCGCACTACACCTTCACCCTCCAGACCACCTGCGGCGCGATCCCGATCTCGCTCGAGGCGGCCAAGGCCCCGGAGACCGTCAACTCGTTCAACTTCCTTGCCGGCAAGGGCTTCTTCGACCACACCAAGTGCCACCGGCTCACCACCACCGGCATCTACGTGCTGCAGTGCGGCGACCCGAGCGGCAGCGGCAGCGGCGGTCCCGGCTACACCATCGGCGACGAGAACCTGGACGCCTTCGGCAAGGCCGGCGCGACCGGCTCGGTGACGTACAAGGCGGGCACCGACGCCATGGCCAACACCGGCCAGAAGCACACCGGCGGCAGCCAGTTCTTCCTCGTCTACAAGGACAGCCCGCTGCCCCCCAGCTACACCCCGTTCGGCACGATCAGCGCGGACGGCATGACGGTGCTGAACAAGATCGCCAAGGCCGGCGAGTCGACCGGCCAGGGCGACGGCGCGCCGAACGCCACCGTCGTGATCAACAAGGCGACGGTCACCAAGTCCTGACCGCGCGGCGGGGTGCGGGTCCAGGTCAGGGCCCGCCCCCGGCGGGCACCGAGACCTGATCGGTATCTGAATCACGATTGGGCCCTCATCGGATGCGGACAGCGAGGCCGCTGGTCGCCTATGTTGGCGTTGGACCGGTCAGGGCGTGCGGCCCGGCCGGCAGGAAACTGTGGACGATGCCCGCCGGGCGAGATTCGGTGGGGCATCACGTGAGGGAGGCGCTGTGAGCAGCGACCCGTGGGGCCGCGTCGACGAGACGGGGACCGTGTACGTGCGGACGGCCGACGGGGAGAAGGAGGTCGGTTCGTGGCAGGCGGGCTCCCCCCAGGAGGCCCTGGCCTACTTCGAGCGCAAGTACGAGGGGCTCGTCGTGGAGATCAGCCTCCTCGAACGCCGGGTACGGACCACCAATCTCGCCCCCAAGGAAGCCCTGACCGCGATCGAGCACCTGCGGGCCACCGTGTCCGAGGCGCACGCGGTGGGCGATCTGGCGGCACTGGCCGAGCGGCTGGACGCACTGACCGCGCTGGTGGACTCCCGGCGCGAGGAGCGCAAGGCGGCGAAGGCCAAGCAGAACGAGGAAGCCAGGACCGCGAAGGAGCAGCTGGTCGCCGAGGCCGAGCAGCTCGCGGAGAGCGAGCAGTGGCGGACCGCGGGTGAGCGGCTGCGTGCCCTGGTCGACACCTGGAAGGGCCTGCCGCGGCTGGACCGCAAGGCCGACGACGAGCTGTGGCACCGCTTCAGCCACGCCCGTTCGGTGTTCTCCAAGCGCCGCAAGGGGCACTTCGCGTCGCTGGACGCGCAGCGCGAGGATGCCAGGCGGACCAAGGAGAAGCTGGTCACCGAGGCCCAGTCGCTGTCGGACTCCACCGACTGGGGCCCGACGGCGGCCCGTTACCGCGAGCTGATGGCGGACTGGAAGGCCGCGGGCCGCGCGCAGCGCGAGGCCGAGGAGGACCTGTGGAACCGCTTCCGCGGTGCGCAGGACGTCTTCTTCGCCGCCCGGTCCGAGGTGTTCGCCGAGCGGGACAGCGAGCAGCGGGACAACCTGGCGCGCAAGGAGGAACTGGTCGTCGAGGCGGAGAAGCTGCTGCCGGTGAGCGACCTGAAGTCCGCCCGGGCGGCGTTCCGTTCGATCAACGAGCGCTGGGAGGCCATCGGCCACGTGCCGCGGGACGCCCGGCCGCGGATCGAGGCGCGGATGCACACGGTGGAGCGCGCGCTGCAGGACTCCGAGGAAGCCGAGTGGCGCCGGACCAACCCCGAGGTGCGGGCCCGGGCCGAGGGGCTGACCGGACAGCTGCAGGCGGCCGTCGACAAGCTGCGCCAGCAGGTCGAGGCGGCGCGTGCCGCGGGCAACACGGCGAAGGCGGACAAGCTCCAGTCCGAGCTGGACGGCCGCCAGGCGCTCCTGGACGCCGCTCTGAAGGGCATGGGCGAGTTCCGCTAGAGGTTCCGCCGGAGCGCACGACCTCGCGCCCCTGAGGGTGACCGCACTGCGCGGTCCCTTCAGGGGCGCGGTCGGTTTCAGCGCTGGCGTCCCGAGGTGACGCGGTAGACGTCGTAGACGCCCTCCACGCCGCGGACGGCCTTCAGGACGTGGCCGAGGTGCTTGGGGTCGCCCATCTCGAAGGTGAAGCGCGAGGTGGCGACCCGGTCGCGGGAGGTCTGCACCGCCGCCGACAGGATGTTGACGTGCTGGTCGGACAGCACCCGGGTGACGTCCGACAGCAGCCGCGACCGGTCCAGCGCCTCGACCTGGATGGCGACCAGGAACACCGAGGACTGCGTCGGCGCCCACTCGACGTCGATGATGCGCTCCGGCTGCTGGGACAGCGACTCCACGTTGACGCAGTCCGCCCGGTGCACCGAGACGCCGTTGCCGCGGGTGACGAAGCCGATGATCGGGTCGCCCGGCACCGGCGTGCAGCAGCGGGACAGCTTGACCCACACGTCGCTGGTGCCCTTGACGATCACGCCCGGGTCGGCGTTGGCCCGCCGCTTGGTGCGGCCCTGCGTCGGGGTGGTGATCTCGGCGATGTCCTCGGTGGCGCCCTCCTCGCCGCCGAGCGCGTCCACCAGCTTCTGCACCACCGACTGCGCGGTGATGTGGCCCTCGCCGATCGCCGCGTACAGCGCGGAGATGTCGGGGTAGCGCATCTCGTGCGCCAGGGTGACCAGCGAGTCGCCGGTCAGCACCCGCTGGATCGGCAGGTTCTGCTTGCGCATCGCCCGCGCGATGGCCTCCTTGCCCTGCTCGACCGCCTCCTCGCGGCGCTCCTTGGAGAACCAGGCGCGGATCTTGTTGCGGGCGCGCGGCGACTTGACGAAGCCCAGCCAGTCGCGGGAGGGTCCGGCGCCGGCCGCCTTGGAGGTGAAGACCTCGACCGTGTCGCCGTTGTCCAGCGTCGACTCCAGCGGCACCAGGCGGCCGTTGACCCGCGCCCCTATGGTGCGGTGGCCGACCTCGGTGTGCACCGCGTACGCGAAGTCCACCGGGGTGGCTCCGGCCGGCAGTGCTATCACGTCGCCCTTGGGCGTGAAGACGAAGACCTCGTTCTGCGACAGGTCGAACCGCAGCGACTCCAGGAACTCCCCCGGGTCCTCGGTCTCCTTCTGCCAGTCCAGCAACTGCCGCAGCCACGCCATGTCGTTGACCGCGTCGTCCTTCTTGTCCGAACGCGGGCTGTCGGTGCGGACCTTGGAGGCGCCGGCCACCGCCTCCTGCTTGTACTTCCAGTGCGCGGCGATGCCGTACTCGGCGCGGCGGTGCATGTCGAAGGTGCGGATCTGCAGTTCGACGGGCTTGCCGCTGGGACCGATCACCGTGGTGTGCAGCGACTGGTACATGTTGAACTTCGGCATCGCGATGTAGTCCTTGAACCGGCCGGGGACCGGGTTCCATCGCGCGTGGATGGTGCCGAGCGCCGCGTAGCAGTCCCGGACGGTGTCGACCAGCACCCTGATGCCGACCAGGTCGTAGATCTCCGCGAAGTCCCGGCCGCGGACGATCATCTTCTGGTAGACGCTGTAGTAGTGCTTCGGGCGGCCGGTGACGGTGGCCTTGATCCGGGCCGCGCGCAGGTCCTGCTGCACCTGGTCGGTGACGACCGCGAGGTACTCGTCGCGCTTGGGGGCGCGTTCGGCGACGAGGCGGACGATCTCGTCGTACATCTTCGGGTAGAGGATCGCGAAGGCGAGGTCCTCCAGCTCCCACTTGATGGTGTTCATGCCCAGCCGGTGCGCCAGCGGGGCGTAGATCTCCAGCG
>Ga0123352_10010994_pt1 | contig 14241 bp, 11 predicted proteins | sample TergutLab28metaG_FD_89700 | JGI IMG/M metagenome (GOLD analysis project Ga0123352, IMG submission 89700) | Labiotermes labralis P1 segment gut microbial communities from Petit-Saut dam, French Guiana - Lab288 P1 | ecosystem: Host-associated > Arthropoda: Insects > Digestive system > Gut ... | reverse complement strand
TGGAATAACAAAACTAGATAAAGAAAAGAATCAATGTATTAGGCAAAAAACGGGAGTACAGAACATAGTAAAGGAAATAAAACAATACCAGAAAAAGTGGCTACAACACGTACAGAGGATGGATACAAACAGACTACCAAAACAAGCACTACAATATAAACCAAAAGGACGAAGGAACATAGGACGACCGAGGAAGAGATGGAGGGAGCAACTTCATCTTGAGGATCAAGGAACAGGAAACACACCTAACCCTTCAGGAACATGATGATGATGATGACAATTGCGTCTCATGAGGCGGAAAACATGGCGCATAAAGCAGCGTCTAAGGAAATTTATATCGGTGTATCCGTCGTCCTAACACTTCACAAAGTAACCACAACAATTAGGAGATTGTCACTGTTTTCGTCTTTATGTGGAGAAGTTACAAATATGCCTTTACCGTCTTCTGCCTAGGTGGAATTACTTTAACATTCGTCACTGTAAACCTACTTAATGTACCAGCAAGATGAATGATTTCATTTCTTACTCACCTGAAGAAGGAAGTAGAATCTATTTCTGAAAGGTTTTCTTCTTTATACAAAATAAAGACGTTGGAAAAACACAAACATGTACTTGCCTTAACTTCGTGTCACATCATTGTCAAATAACTTTGAACTTAAATCAATAGTAGCATTTCGTAACCAGGCAACCGTATAGGTTTCAATACAAACGTAAACTTTTCTCCAAGATTAAGCTACGTGTAAAATCTTTTAATGTGTAACAACTAATAATTTTTATAAAGTCCTAATCGAATTAGTGTGGATGAAATTGGATTTTTAATGTATGTAGATTCAAATCGACTGCTCTGTATAATTAACGCATGATAGTTAATGGACCATGTCATAGTTCTGGTATTAAGTCACAGACCTCTCACCTGAAGGTTTGGTTTCAATCCCAGACAGGGCCATGTGGGATTTGAGAAGATCAGAATGGCACCGGTACATTTTTTTTCTCCGGTTACGTCGGTCTTATCTAGTCAGTTAGCATTAAATATTTGTATTAATCCATCATCAACTCTAAATACTCTTAGAAAATGATAGTGTCGTTAAACAACGCACTTTAAAGAATAGCGTGCGATTGCTTGCAGGAATCCGAAAGAGTGTAACGCTTTTCTCCATCGGCAAGTTAATTGGAGCCGAATGTGTCTATAAGAATATTTGAAACAAAATCGCTACGAAACTGGCTCATTTTATTAAGTGGCTAATGACATTTGAAGACTAATTTCCGGAGCTCTAAACCACTCCAAGCACGCACATAGACATGAATTGTATCTAAGTCATATGTAAAGTGCAGTAAAAATAACGCTGTCCTTGTAGAGATATAGATCCACTCACTCTTAAAATGAGCATTAGTTAATAGTTGGTAATTGATTTAACGTTCCGGTTCCCTTCTCTGCAGGAAAGAACCTCCTGTGCCCATTAAATGGGAGCCTCCGTTGGGCCCAAAACCGGTTTGACGCTTTAAGTGACCTCTTATCCCTGCTGATGATTCTTTGGTTGTACATCCGTAGATTCGTCTCTATAGTATTACACATTTAAACAAAAAATTCTTGCATTTGTGTCCTAACGTATACACGAAGAAAGCCGGTAACACGTCCTTCCTTGCTTTCTTATATATGTCTAAATCTCGGTGTTATTTTCTTGTATATTTTGATGTCCAATTATAAATACGAATAGCACTTTGCTGTGGGAATCATAGTACTAAATATTGCCTGCACAAAATTCCCTTGCAATATGTGCTGCATACAATACCTCGGGTGGGAATATATTGTCGGGGGGATTTGCTTCGCTTCGTCCATGACTCACACACACACATTCATTTCAGATACTTTTTTTTCCTCTATCTGTAGGCAGTTTTTTTTTTAATGTTTGATTATTTAAATTACAAACGTGGAGCTGGTTACAGAAGGGGAGGGTATAGAGTGCATGGTGCATTTGAATAGGGAGTGGCGGACAGGGGTCCTGGGTTCGATGAAGGGTTTGGGTACGCTTAAAGCAGTGGTAGGGTGAGGAGAACGTAAGAGTGAGACAGACGATAAAATTGAATGATTCGGATTGGTTGATCGTCATCATCATCATCGTCATCATTGGCTAGAAGAGTCATCGAGAATTGTTCGGCCATTTTGGTCCTCCTAACTAGGGGGTGTGAAGTTACTATAGTACAATTCTGTAGGGGTGTTATGATCGTGTGCAGAGGAAAGGGGGTTTAATACTTTGCCACCCCGATATAGAAGATAACTCCTCCCATTTCCCCTCCCTTCACCCCCATCCCTCTAAAAGCTACTGCAACATGTTCATGGGCGGGAATCGAACCCCGAACCCTTTTCCCCGCGCTCCGCAGTACATTTGTGCCTCCCTCCCCCCTGAACAAGCGAGCCACCACACGTTGTCTCCTTGTTTACTGTATGACTGGTTTCAATGTTCGAATCATGATCAGCATCAGCAGCAGCAGCAGCAGTAGCACGATGCAAAATAACGCTCTTATAAGCGCACAATAGTCTGTTCCCAATAGACCCACAAGTACGACGTCCATGAACCCTTGAATGCAGTACCAGATTCAGAAGAGCCCACTGTATTTGTCTGGTTTCACCCTGTTTTAGCCCCAAGTCCTCTGTATAAATCATGACAGTAGAAACTTAAATGTTGTACATTGGAACCTACGGCAAATAGCTGCTTATTTACGTATGAAGTGCAGGACAGAAAATTTGTAATTCAGTAGTCAAGGACACATATGTTTTGGTAACAGGAAGGATCTTAGAGGAACAGAATATGAAGTTATGCGGCTTGCAGAGGGTAGGATCCAAAGGCTCGAATTTGTGAACTTGCTAATAGAACTGGTGTAAAAAAAAAAACAAAAGGAAACATTTCATCAGAAGAAGCGTGTAGCAGCTTACAGCTAAATAATAATAATAATAATAATAATAAGTCAAACAAGTCATGAAGGTAAGGTTACCACATTATGGAACCAACCAATGCGAAACGACAGAACTCTTCCTAACAATCAACCGGACATCATAATCCGAGAAAATAAAAAATGAAGAAGAATGTTAATAAATGTTGCAATTCCTGTAGATAGAAATGTGATCAAGAAAGAAACTGAGAAGATGTTAAAATATAAAGATCTCATATTAGAAGTTTAGCGCATGTGGAATGTGAAAGCAAACGTGATACTGGTAATAATAGGGGCGACTGGGACCAATTCAAAATCGTTTAGAAAATACCTGAGCAACATAACACATATTTCACTGGCGGAGTAACATTACGTGTAGCACAAATTGTAAATATAAAACAGCTACAATACTATGTACCCTAAAAACGTAGTTTTTTTTCAGGCATATATTGTAAATACCCTGCACAAAGGTGATAACAAAGATGATAACATTACCATAAATTTGGAATAACTTGGCAAATCGTGTCAAAATTAATGAGCGAGAATTGGGGCTTTGAACTCAGAATCTTCGAGGATTGTATAGTGTACATGTGTAAATAAATTCCGACGTTTCGGAAGATGTAGTACCTTCACTTTTAGGGTCAGTCCATTGCGTGCTTGATTCTGAAGATACTTTCCTATGTTTCTAAGGACCGCAATACCTTCATCTTGATACACACTGCTGGACACTTTTAGTGTTTGGCCATAAAGATGAAGCACTATCATCCTTCCAAACCTCAGGATCTATTCACCCAACGTCGTAGAGTAACTTTACAGAGACTTGAATCTTCACCAACATCGCTGTGAGAACTTCCAACCGCGCAGGAGAATTGTCTGTCTGTCTGTCTGCCCGTCCGTCCTTCCGTCTCTCTGTCTGTCTCTGAGTGACGTGGTTTGCTGCACAACCCACAAAAGAATCACGTCCTTTTTCAGTAGGTCATAAATTATAAATTTATTTATGATTTATAATTATTAAGTTTGTATGGAAGTTATAGCAATTCAGTTCACAAATAAGTAAACTAGTAGTTTCTGAATGGATGGTTACGATAATAAACAACGCACCGTCACGCTTATTGAAATACCTGTCCATCGCTGTAGTATACAGCATCGTTTTACAATAAATAAATAAAATACGTAAGTAATTAAATAGTGGGGTAATTAATCATGTTACAGAATTTACAAAAATGTAGGCTCTAGTAATACAAATACTCATTTAAGTCTAATAAATATTATCACATAATGGTTCTTTGAGGTTTATGTACGGATTATCAAATCTTGACATGGTAGTACGTCAAAATAAAAAGAGTCGTCTTATATGTACTAGAATGACTAAGAAATAAATCCACTTACATCTACGTTACACTGCATTGTAGATCACTCAGACTCTTGGTTTATGCTCGAGGCTGTTATTTGTGTCTCATATTCATGACGTTGAACTCCAAGTCTTACAAATCCCTTGAGTACAACAATGAGTTTTTTTTCGATCATAAAGTTGTTTACGTCTGAAAGTATTATATTACATACATTAATATATTACTATCCTTGTGTTATGTTGAATGTAAGCAGTACACAAAATAATTTTTATGTGAGACATAGAACTTAATTAGTCCAAAAATTCTTACCATTTCACATTTCTTTATTAAGATTTGTTTTGAATCTATTTTCTTAGACTGGAGTTTTATACTAAGTATGGGACACAGGATTATGCGACCAGTCCGAACCAAAGACTTAAGACCCTTAGTCAAGTTACTCTTCGTTTTTGGCGCGACAACACCCCCCCCCCCCCCCCCAGTGGACCATGGCCTCCTCACTCAAGAGGTCTCTCGATCACATTAACGACGTAACACGGTCGGTAGAACTCCTTTGGACGAGTGATCAGAGAATCGCAGAGAACTCCACCTGACAATACACATAACTCACAACAGACAGACATCCATGTCCCCGGTGGGATTCGAACCCACAATCTCAGCAGGCGAGCTGCAGTTAGTCTAGGCACGCGGTATCAAATTTAATGGTGATTATTTTACTTTATAGAAGATTGGGCTATAAATGTAGAATTTTCCTTGAGTTGAAGATTTCGAAGTCCATTTTTTAAGATTTGGCGTTCTCATTGTGAGTTTGATGAAGATGTAGAGGAGCTTGACCTCTGCATCCGCAGAATCTAGCAGTAAAAGAAGAGCCGTCAGTGCTGGAACCTCTTAGGTGGCAGCACGCTCTTCTAGACGTCTGTAACTTTGTACCATTCGATATGACGGCTCCCCCCCATAACTTCGGTTTTCAGATCCAATGTGTCTTGGAGCCAGAAATATTTTTGTCACCTCCAAAATCCCTTACTCGGTCAATTTCTGAGCCGCTGTGTTACAATTCGTACATTCAAACTTCATTTTCTAAGGTATATTAATTATACATAATAATTTATTGTGCGGGTGATAAAATCGAGAAGAATGAGATGGGCCGGGCATGTGGCGCGTATGGGTGAGGAGAGGGAGGTGTATAGGGTCTTGGTGGGGAAACCGGAGGGAAAGAGACCACTGGGGAGACCTAGGTGTAGATGGGTGGATAATATTAGAATATATCTCCAGGAGGTGGGATGTAGGTATATGAACTGAATTGGCCTGGCCCAGGATAGAGACAGGTGGCGGACGCTTGTGAGTGCGGTAATGAACCTTCGGGTTCCGTGAAATGCGAGGAATTTCTAGACTAGCTGCAAACCATTTAGCTTCTCAAGAAGGAGTCTGCACCATGGAGTAAGTAAGTAATTTATGGAAACAGGTCCTATCGACGGATATACGTACATTCATGTGATTAAGTACACTTATCTGCCTTTTAAATTGTACGCCTATCGGTAACCAAATTTGGTTTAGAAACTTGTTTTGAAATATCCATCCCTTGTTGAAGTCATTTTGACATCACTATAGGATGAATTATTCAGTTTTGTAATTCCCTGCTTATTTCATCAAAGCCTGTTTTAATATTCATTTGGCATCTGTCTGTCACAATTTCAAATTATGTTTGACCAGAAAGCAAATTTCCTCATTCTGAGTTATTTTATTGCTATCGCTTGTATTTTGTTGCGGTTTCCGTCGATCTTCAAAAGTTAAATATTTCCCAAATATTTTCCCAGAAACGTCAAAATTCTGCGTACAAAATATTACGCTAAGAGAGATTGTAACAGTTTCTTTTATCCTTTTTGTCTGTTTCTAAATATAAAATATATGTTTCACTCGCCTCCCTGGGGTATGTGGAATTCAGATTAACCACTTGACAAGCTTCAGAGGAAAAAAGGTTTCAAAAGGTCGAAAGTGTACAGAAGTATTATTTTACCTGTTGTTTTGTATGGGTGTGAAACTCGGTCTCTTACACGAATCAAACAGCGCATGGGCTGATAATGTAAGACAAATAGGGTGATGAGGAAGATATTTGAGCCTAAGGGTTAGAAAGAAACAGGATAATGGAGAAAATTGCATAATGAAGAACTTCACGATATTTACTGCCAGCCATACAGAGTTTGGGTGATCAGATCAAGGAGATCAGATAAGCAGGGTGTATGGCACCTTGTGGACAGGGGAAAAATGCGTAGAACTATAATGGAGTAAATTTACTGTCTAACACATCTATGTGGTGGAGATATATATATTATATATATATTACATAGAGAACAACTACAAATTTCGGCGCTGATAATGGCCATCTTCAGGTTGTATATGAATCACTTAATAAGCAGTTATACAAACATATATATATATATGGGCTACTTACATGGGGAGGGGGAGGGGGGATGACGAACCTTATGATTAAATGCATAGAAGATTTTGGTGGGGAAACCTAAAGAAAAGAGGCCACTTGAGAAAACTGAAATATATCTTGACGAAACACGGTTCTAGTGCCAGGATTGGTTTCATCTGGCTCAAGATAGAAACAAGTAGCAAACTCTTGTAAACATGTTACCAATCTCCGCGTACCACAATATATGTAGGAATGTCTTTATTTGTGGAATTATTAATTTTTCAAGAAGGATTTTCCTCCACGTAGAGAGAGATAGTAGAATAGGAAACACTGACAAAAAGGCAGGAGAAAAAGAATGATAAGATTAGAGATAGGAGGAAATATGAGAATCTGAAAAAGACAAAATGGAATAAACAAAGTGGGAAAGGAGAATGGAAAAATTAAGTGAAAAGGTAGAAAATAGAGAAAGCGAAAAGAAGAAAAAGAATAACATGAAAGTGACAGCAGAAAATATAAGATCATGATTTTATGACAGTGCACCCGGTGCACAAGCTTACTTTCGTATATAACAAAGGTGACCACTTTATAATCAACATTTGATGCACCCTGTAGTCGGAAAGTTATAATTCTAAAATGTTCTGGAAAAAAATCCTCAATTACGGGTTTGTACTGCTTTCTCACGACGGACTATGTTTTGCTTTGTGTCTGTCCGTTTTTGTTGCCAAGATACATAAAATAAATAAAAATAAATCAACTAATTTCCAGCAAAAAAAATATATCTTCTTGATTTGTCACTCCTTCCGCTTCACGCAGCCGGCACAACTTGTGTTACACATTTTGTTTCTTAAAAGTGGTCTATGTACCGTACATGGCTTTTGTACCAAACAGAACGGCTTCTGCATCGCCTGCTCCCGGCGAAGTCATTGCCGACGGCTTGAATCCAATCATATAGGATTCTGACGATATAATGTCATATTTTGAAGCATTTACTTTAAAAACAGCCCCTATCGTTGCCAAATTGTTAGGTTTTACACGTCGTAATTTGGTCTAAGGAAACGGAAAGATCCTGTCCCTGGAACCACATGTATTTATTTTGAGGCGGGACGTTGGATGAAGCCCACAAAGTAAAATATTAAGAAGGGTCCAAAACCAGTTCACGATTCTAAATTTTCCTAATTTTAAATTTACGAATATTTTGTTGCTAATATTACTGAAGTCTGTCTCTGAAAAAGCACCGTTGTCGATCTGAGGGCGTCCATTCGCCTTTTCCGGAACCACACAAAAATATAACGTTATAAATGTCTCGCCGTAATCCGTATTTTAACAGTCGATAGAATGAAGAAGTGACAGCAATTTTCTATCCAGCGCTCCTGATTTCTGAAGGTTTCCCAGGCCCCAGCTGTTTGTCCTTCTGATAACAGTAACATGTATACAAAGATAGTAAGAGACAATGGTGGAATGATACTGAAAGGGAAAATCAAAGTAGTCGGGTAAATCTTCTCCAAGCGCCACTTTATCCTTCATAAACCTCACATGGGCTGACCCGGCTCGAACTCGGCCCTGCACTGTAGGTGGCAGACGACTAGCAGCCTGAGCCATGACACAGCATCTAACGAATGGTACTGGCCTGAATTTTATTATAAGATTTATGTCGTACCGCACATTAAACACGCTATTTCTGGGTTATAGGAACCAGTCGGGCAATTGTGTGTACAGAAATAATCGCTGTTTGTTTTGAGAACCGTACAAATACGTGTAAGTCCACTCGATGAGAATAATGTACAAATTTTGAACTTTAAACCTGACGGTACAACAAGCTACCACAAAGTTTTAAAGGCTTCATTAAGCACCACGCTGTAAAGTTTTACCGGGGAGTCGAAGTACAGGATTTCACATTATGAAACTTGGCATGAAACAGAGATGAGTGGTTAGATTCGAGGTGAGGCAGGTAAGCCCAAATACCTATTGGATAAGAGACTGGACGGGAGCCACAGACAGGCCATTTGTTTGGCAAAACAAAAACAATAGTCTGCTCCCTGCTGGGAATCGATCCCGGTTTCCCGATCGTGTAGCACTTTGCCTATTTACTATAAGGTAAAGGTAAAGTGCACCCTTGTACAGGCACTGAGGCTCTGTTCAGGCCCTACAGCCCATAGGGGGAGTAGAGGTACAGCTCTACTCTTTCTTGACCACGGCACTAGAAGGGGTGAGGTGTCAGCGTCACGCCCCGGCCGCTCTTTACCCCCGGGAAAGACCCGGTACACCTTGTACAGGAGGCTGGGTGAGCCCCAGGGCCGGTATGGACAGATGAGGAAAATTTCGCCCCCACCGGGATTCGATCCCCGGACCGTCCAGCCCGTAGCCAGTCGCTATACCGACTACGTTATACGGCCCACCCTATTTACTATACGTATTGATTAAAATATTCTGGCCTCTGGGAACTAAACAGATTTACTTCTTCCTGTCCGAATTCCTGTGCCGTAAGTAGGCCCTAACATCATATGTCATACGACCTTCTGAAATTACGGCGGTTTTTTATATAGACACGCCCCACATTTTGGAAGTATGCAACTTTTCATAAGACATCTAAAAATACAAAATAAAATTACGGAATCATCGAGAAATATTTTTATAAATCTGGCTTTACTTGTATATAGTTTATTCTAATTTGATCACTGTAATTATGCATGCTAACGCGTTAAGAGAATGGTTGACTCATAAAACATTCTTCATCAAAACATTATTCTTCCTCTTCTTTTCTTTTTTCTTTTTCTTCTTCCATTAGCTTCACCACATGCTGTGGATTGTGACTTTCTCAAACCAAGTCATCGTCTAATCCTTCAGAATCCTAAACTAATGTGTTAACTTCTGAAGATTCAAACTTTTTCTGGATTCTTTTTAACCAAAGTATTGCCTTTATATCCTGCGTTTTCGGTACATATTACCTGTAACGAAATAATCCTGCAAAACTAGACGAAGGGTAAAGACTGCAGTATTTTTTATTTTAAGTATTTACTTTTTTCTGTAACCAATCTCTACACACAAATTATCTTCTAAGGCCTTTAAACTGCAAGAAAATATGTTTCCTTCCTTCAGAGACAAGAGACATTTAACCAGCGCTAGAACACTTGGTCATACTCTGATTCTTTGTTATAAAATATAGCTCCTTGAAGACATTCTGAGGTCGCGATTTCACTGTGCAGACCGACACATTATGAACTTAGTACAGCTAGCTACACGTAAGCTTTTTAATATTATATCAAACTGGGGTGCTGATTCTTTGATACTTCGGGAAAATGGATAGGAAATACCTGGAAACTTTTGAAATGTGGTGCTGGAGAAGGATGGAGAAGACCAGTTGGACAGATCGTGTGGGAAATAAAGTATTACAAACAGTGAAGTGGGGGGCAGTACCCTATAAACAATAAAAAGAAAGAAGGGTAACTGGATTTGTCACATTTGGTGTAAGAATGCCTTCTAAGGCATGTTTTTGAAGGAAAGATAAAGGGAAGGATAGAAGTGATGGGAAGACGTGGAGGAAGACGTAAGAAATTACTTGATGACTCTAAGGAAGAGAGGAGATAATGGAAATTGGAAGAGACGGTACAAGATCGTCCTCTGTGGAGAACACGCTTTGGAGGAACCTCTGGACCTGTCGTATGACATTAGAGAATGAATGAATCATTCTTATAATAAAACCAACTAGATGCACTAATTTTTCAAATTTATTTTTAGAATAAAACTCTACATGTTTCGGACAGTTCCTTTGTCCATCATCAGGAGTTTTTTCACTGTACACACAGCAATGGTATATGTAATACAGGTTTGCTGTGTGTACAGTGAAAAAACTCCTGATGATGAACAGAGGAACTCTCCGAAAGATGTAGGGTTTTATTCCAAAAATAAATTTGAGTAATTAGTGCATCTTGTTGGTTTTATTATAAGAATTAAACACGAAGCACGGTCACCTGAACGTCAAATGAATGAACCAACCAATCTGCAGAGATAACTCCAGCCCTACGCTCTTGGTGGTATCCCTATGTACAAGTCCACGGAAGGCTCACTCTGCAATACTGAATTAGCCTAAGATTTACTGCAGTTTATTGCTACATTCGTCTGCTATTATTAGTAACGATTACCAGACATGCAACGACATAATAGCAAGCATAAGACATACATAGATTTAATGAAACGAAAAACAGCATATAAATGTCTACCTCTTCAACTGCATTGCATCACCTGTCAGAAGACTACAGTTGTGACACTCATCGCCGCTCAGTGGCTATGGATACAGCGAATGATTGCTCTCTCCTGAAGAATTTACCTTTTAACCAGGGGTTATTTTCATAGTCAGAAAGTAACTTAGTGGGCTATATGGGCCAAGAACCATTGGTGTGGACACATGTCACCCATAACCCTGAAATTCTGCAGCAGTTTGTTCTGAATAGCAGTGGCTACATAAAGGAACAAAACTTACCTGAACTGCGCGCGCCTACACCTGTCGTGTCTGGAGCAAGTGGCAAAATCGTGTCCCCACACAGCCTAATCTCTTGTCACTTCCACTACCACAATAAAGCAATACATAAACAGTCTTCAATTCTTCAACATTCGACGGTTATTCGTGGCATTTGAAATGGCGCGAATCGTAAAGAGTCGAATAGGATGGTACAATAAATATCAGTATGAGTAGAAAAGTGTTTGAAAGCAGACAGTTTGGCCACTGTTAACCTGATATTACCCCTGTAAACTGCAAGCAAAATTCAATAAAATTCCTGCCAATCTGACAGGCACAGGTACCTGATTTTTATCGACTAAGTACCTGGAACGTTAACCTTAAAACTTGATCAATAACTTCGAAATAGTTACCTGAGATAAACATGAAGTGATTAAAAAGTTCATACAGATGAAGGTTTCGATATAAGACTACATCTGGTACAGTAGACACGTAAGAACATTTTCGTTGAAAATACTGCTCCTGTCTTTAGTGTTGCTACCAGAATCCACGACGTCATACAGAGAAAACCCCAGTATGAGTCTTCACCTCCTTTACAACCTCAAATCTTGGGTGACCAAATAACGTTTTATCGATAAGCTTAATCTTTATGGAAGCCACCTTTTTGTGTTTATTATTTAATTAACATCATTTATTCATCTTAGTAATTAACCAACTTGATGCACAAAAGTATCATCACATCTGTATGTGGCCGTCCAGTGCACGGGATGATACCAGAGGCTGTATAATAGAATTTTGACCTCCTGATGATGAGCACATGGTGCTCGAAACATGTAGAGGCATGAAATAAAACTTATTGTAAAACCAAATTTTGTGCATCAAGTTGGTTAATTACTAAGATGAATGAACTGAGTTGCACGGTCAGCAAAACATCAAAATTTGTGATACTTATTCAGTCTAACATAAAAAAAGGGGTGGCTTACATAAAGATTCCTATCACCAGTCAATATTCTTCCATCTATCGATACAAATATCTGAAAAAGGAATTTCCTAAAATTGTAATTACACCTGTGCTGCGTTAGACTGAACAAGTGGAGTTGATTTCGATAAGCCTAACTGATTCACAATAACGCTAGAACCAGTAAAAACATATGTTGTTGGTTGTGATGCCGTGTTCATTGGTTAATGTTCTACAAAACAGGCCGTCAACTTATTTCTAACTTCTTTGCCCCTCAAATTTAAAGTACTACGACCATTCGAAACGTCGCTCTACCACGGCCAGAAATCCCAGACGACTGGAACCTTCAGCAACACCGCCGAGAGAATATTAAATATTTCATTCTGAGAATTATACGAAATTCACATATACTCTCCGTCGACGGAATAAGTAGATTTGAAATTTTAAATTTGATGTTTGTGTAACCGCACATCACTGATACAATATTATAAACAGCTAACTAGATACAGCAATAATAATTTTATTAATGATTTTAATTAGCTCAACATGTTTCGGCCGATAATTTCGCCCATCCTCAGGAGGTGGAACTGCAGTTCCACCTCATCCTCGTCACCAGCAGGCAGCACAGTCAGTGCTTGATACCACAGGCTGTAAACACAGTCTAGTGCTCCTGAGGATGAGCGAAATTATCGCCCGAAACATGTTGAGCTGATTGAAATTATTTTAAAATTATTATTTTTGCATCTAGTTGGTTGTTTATATTATTGTATTTAAATTTTAAATTAGAAGACAAATGTAGTAACTACTGAGATTTAAAATCTTAACTTGTATTGAAAATAACTGATTGGATCTGTAGGGCTATTTATCGTGAATAAGGGACATCACTTAATGGACAACAGAGATTGTTCACTTTCAGATATAGAACTAAATCAGTGCGCTTAAACACTGAACACTGAACAAGACAGGAAGTTTGGTATGACGCATCATTGATGCGCTTTCGTATAAACATATATATTCTGGATAATCAAGATGCATTACATAATCTGAATGTGGCAAGCCTTAGTTGCTCAGCATGCAAAGCGCATGCGCTGTATTATATCGTCTTCTGTGGTCTGTCAGGCTGTACCATATTTTTGGACATTATCTCATGAACGGTTGAACTTTCGGAAAGAAAGTTACTTCACTTAAAATATGTCTAATGATTTTCTCTAAGGCTTTCGTCCGAAACATATTTCATTCCAAGAAGAACTGAGCGAGATATCTCATACGTACGTCTTCGTGTAAAGTATCTTTTATTCTTGTCTTATTTTAAAGAAAGTTGAATTTTAGTGACAGGTTTTCGAATATTCTGAATGAAGGCATCACGATATGCTTGCAATTCAATTAACGTTACACAGTATATGTCAGCACAATATTTTTTATTCTTAAGCAAGGCTACATGTTTCGACTAAAAGTTAGTCATCTTCAAGCCCTTACAACATTTCCGTTACCAGATGTTTTACCCACTTTGGGATCCCATAGTGGGCAAAAGTGGGCAAAGCATCTGGTAACCAAAATGTTTTAAGGGCCTGAAGATGACTAACTTTTAGTCGAAATATGTAGCCTTGCTTAAGAATAAAAAAAATTGTGCTGACGTAACTGTGTAACGTTAATTTTCGAATATTATTCAAATATCAAATTTCATGAACATCTGTCCAGTTCCATGCGAGGGGGCTGACATACGGAGAGACGGATGGACAGACAGACATAACGAAGCTAACAGTCGCCTTTCGTAATTTTGCGAATACCCCTAAAAATACGCACAGGAGTGCCGCATATTATACCGGTTCCAAAAATGTTGGTAAAATCATCACACTTTAGTGGTACGAGTTTCATAATTAACGTTCGGAGTTTTCAAGGACAGTAACGAGGTCAGCGGAGATTCTAATTACGACTAATCAGTATTCTACTAGATCGGAGGATCCCTCTTAATTAACCTTTTGGCGCCGGAATTATTTTTTTAATTCTAGCACGCCCTGTATATAAAATGTGAATAATACAGGAACCAAATACGTTAGAATTATGAAACAAACTGCATTTTGAAGAGAAAAAAAGGAGAGTATATACCATGTTTAAAATATTCAGTATCTATATTTGT
>Ga0123352_10010993_pt1 | contig 14241 bp, 12 predicted proteins | sample TergutLab28metaG_FD_89700 | JGI IMG/M metagenome (GOLD analysis project Ga0123352, IMG submission 89700) | Labiotermes labralis P1 segment gut microbial communities from Petit-Saut dam, French Guiana - Lab288 P1 | ecosystem: Host-associated > Arthropoda: Insects > Digestive system > Gut ... | reverse complement strand
GTATATACCATGTTTAAAATATTCAGTACCTATATTTGTTGAATAAATATATAAAATGCAACTTTAGAGGTTAGCGGTGCGGTATGACCACTATAGTTGACATTAGGCGTCAAAAGGTTAATACGCACGGCTGAACGTCGTGTGCACGCTTTACGCTGTGCTGTCGCTCGTGTATTCCTTTCGAATTCCAGGTCTCTACGGACCCACAGCACGACAAGCAACCAGACATTGCACGCAACCGGGTACAGAGTTTGCTCGCCGCAGTCACCAATATTTAGTGACGAATGGACAATTCTCTGTCAAAGTAAATGCTCTAGACCAGGGGTCGTCGACCTAGGTAATGGGTACCACAGTGTGGCACGGTCACTGAAATAATATGCCGTTTCCACCTAAGGTGGTACTGTACCTCCCTCTTCAGAGTAGCGGCGTCTAACCGCTTAACAAACTATGGAGGGTCACAACACAGAATATTATATTCGAGATACTGTGAACCCATAGACCCCACAAACACGTATGGGGTACCTGTGATTTCTTCTGACGAAATATTTCAGAAGGTACTTCATGCACACATTTTAAAATGCCCATATTAACTTTTTAAAGGCCTGACTTTATCTAAATAATATTTAACAAAGTTAGTTTCTGCATTCAAGCATGAGGAAGAAAGGAATTCACTTCGGAAACCTTAGCATAGGTAACGGGATAATATAAGATTCTTTGACGCATTGGATTTTTGAGGTTGGGGATATTATTGGTGATCGCGTTAATGAATTTTCGGGTTCAGTAAAATGTGGTGGGTTTCTTGACTAGCTGAGGAAATTTTGGGCTATGCTGTTCGTAGTCAGTTCCTTGTACACAGTAAACACGCTGTGTCTCCTTTATAGAGATAAACCGAATAATCTTATTAGGGGAAATAATCACTGTTTTTTCTGATAATCATTCATAACACAAAAACAAGACGCGTGGGTTAACTGTACCGGAGTTTTTTAGTGTTAAGCAAAAGGTACACGTACATTAAAGGATAAACATATTTGTATTCCCACGCTCTCTGCAATCATGTGTTGGGTAACAGGCCTTCCTTGAACTCTAAGAACAAGGTCACCAATTCGATCGAGGAACTCGGTGTTGTGAATACTCCTTCCTAAATAATAAATGATTCTGTTCTAAATTCTGAATGTTGTATGTCTGAATTGTGGTTATACAAAACATCTATTGTGTTTCGTTATTTATATTCCTTCGAACGCCTAGAGAGAACAAATTTTCATCGCACATGAAGGGTCGGTCTTCACAGCTATTTGACTCAAAAGATTGCACATTTTAAAGTGAGGTAAAAAGGTACTAGGGCTTCTGTGAGGACAGGCAATAAATTCTATTCTCGCAATGTTAAATTTATCAAAATTCGAATTACGTTTTCAAGCCAACACAATATCTTCACTTACGTAACTTAGATCATAGGTACTTGATTGTTCCCTGTATGTGCTTTTTCCTGACAATGAACTATTTACAACACGCAGTAGAAACCAGTTATAACGTCATCGAATGGACCGAATAAGTTTGTCGTTGGAAATGAGAGTCGCTCTAAGCGAGGTGTTTCGTAAGCGTGAAGGAAAAATATTTCAAAATAGAATAGAATACACTCCTGAAGGCACATTATTTAATGTCAACGCTACGGGGAATTTCAAATTTAATTACAATTACAATTAAAATTTGGCAAAAACAAATATTACTGTTCTACAATTCTAAGTTTTCATACAGGTTTACTGTAAACAATACATTAAGTTAAAATTAAAATTTAGGAAGAACAAAAGTTATCTGGAGTACTGGATCTCACAGCCCACAATAAGTGGGTCCCTGTCACCAAGGTATGGCGTGTCATCAGGTTCCGTATGGAGGAACAGCCTTCAATATGAAGAGAAGGTGAAAGTATATCGCATAGGCAGTCGCGAACAGCTGACAAGGGATGACCTTCCAGCTTGGGGTTTTGGCGAGGTGCTAAAAACCGCTCACCTTAAAAGTGACCTTGTTACGAAACAGATACATGTGCCTCAGGTCTGGACTTATCCTAAGGTACGACTTAAGTAATGGAAAAGGGAAGTGAGACCTGGTACATGGAACGTATGGAGTCTAGGTAGGTCAGTTTCGTTTACAACAGCAGCCAGGGAATCAGAAAGGTATAAATTAGATTTAGTGGGTGTACAGGAGGTTAGGTGAAACTGTTAGAGCAGGGGTTATAACTTTTCTATGGAAGAGGAAAGGATAATCATCAGTTGGGAGCAGGATTTATTGTACACTACAGAGTAGTAACAGCAGTTAAGAGAGTAGAGTTTGTTAGTGATAGGATGTTTTATATATAGTTCTTAGAGGTCGATGGTGTAATGTCTTCGTTTTGAATGTGCATACACTAAGAGATTTGAAAAGTGATGATTTAAAAGACAGTTTTCATGAAAAATTATAGCAGAGTTTTTTATCGTTTTCCTAAGTTCCATATGAAAATTCTGTTACGAGATTTTAATGCAGAGTGGAGGGGAGGGGGGAGACTATATTTTCAAACCGGCAGTTCCGAATGACTGTCTACAACAGGATGTTAATGGTAATGGCGTCAGAATAGTGAAATTCGCCACATCAAAAAATCTAGTTGTTAAGATCACTATGTTCCTGCACCAAAACATTCATAAATACACCTTGACGTCTCTTGGTGGAAAGACTCACAACCAGATTGATCACGTATTGATAGAGAGGAGATGGATTCGAGTATACATGATGTGCGAAGTTTCACGGGAGCTGACTGTGATACTGATAACTATCTGGTGGTTGCAAAAATTAGGGACAGATTACACTGATCGACAAAAATTTTGTCCCATGAGGAAAAATATATGTTTCTGGTGTATTTTTGGACGCTGAATTCAAATATATTTCCAGAATTTCTCTATCACCCACACCTTTCTCGTTGCATCAGACTATGTGAAACCACAATCCTACATATTGAGTCACTGACGGCCTTTAGGAGGCAGTCTGGACATGTTGTAACAAGCAAACAGTCACGTGTCATACACGTGCGACTAACAGTCCTCTGCCGGTTGCTGGCCAGAGCTCAGTGTGTTATCGTCTCAGAAGTACATAGTGTCTGCTCCACCATTAATATGCGAAGAAAGTGTATTAATTCATTGGATGCATTCTGCTACATCTGCGGTGAGGTGAGATTCAAATCCCGAAGACGGCCTTTCACACTCCTGGTTAAGAAATGCTATGAGTATTATTTCGGCTGCAAAGTGGGTGATCAGGACAAGAGCTGGTTTCCCCATTTTTGTTGTGTGACATGTGCCAGGCTTCTTGCGGTACGGGTAAATGGTTCACGCTGTATGCCTTTCGCCATTCCTGCGGTTTGGAGAGAGACCACGGACCATGTTTCAGATTGCTACCTCTGCCTAACCAGTATCACTGGTGTAACAGCAAAGTCCAAACACACTGTTCGATATCCTAATTTACCATCTGCGATGAGGCCAGTACCTTACAGTGCGGAGTTAACTGCGCCATAGCCTCCAACACACATGACGCTGAATGACAGTGAGTAAAGTGATGAAGATGTAGGCCAAGCTAACAACAATACGGATTGTGATCCAACATTTGCAGGAGCCTGTTCTTCCAATGAACCAAACCTACTGACTCAATGGGACCTGAATAATATCGTCCACGATTTGAACCTGTCAAAGAAGCAAGCTGAAATTTTAGCTCCAGGGTAAAGGGCTGGAATCTTCTGCGCCCTGGACACTAAGGTGTAAATAAATTGTGGCCTAAACGAACGTCACTGACGCCAGGGGAGAAAAATGTCTTCAGTCCTCCTCTTGTTCTTCCGTATAAAATTTATCTGCCCCCTTTGCACATGACAAACTTAGTGAAAGGTACGATTAAAACCGGCTGTGCATTCGAATATGTGAGGAATAAGTTCCCAAATGTGAGTGACACAAAAATCAAGGAGGGTATATTTATAGAACTCCAGATCAGGGAACTGATACAAGACAAACAGTTCGATGAAAACCTGAATGGGACTGAAAGAAATGTATGGTTGTCTTTTAAGAGGATTTGCAAGGACTTCTCAGGAAATCACAAAGCAGCAAACTAGCAGGATGGTGTGAAGGACCTGTTGACTTCGTACAAACCTATGGGATGCAATATGAGTCTGAAAAGCCACTTTCTGGATTCACACTTGCATTTTTTTCCAGAAAATCTCGGCGAAGTCAGTGACGAACACGGTGAAAGATTTCACGAAGACATTATGCCTATGGAAAAGCGGTACCAAGGCAAGTGGACCTCAAGGGTATTGGCAGGCTATTGCTGGAAACTGAAGGGGGATGTACCCGACGCCAAATACCGGTGAAAGTCAGACCCCTCAGCATTTTAAAGGAACGTTTTTGCCTGTTTCATGAGCACATAAAGTACTATTCTAACTATTTAAAATCCTCTGTATCTTTAAAGCCCTGCTTGATAAAGAAATCTGTACATATATTTGAATTCAGCGTAAAAAGTACTGCTAATTTCATCTATTGAAATTAGTAGGACAAAAAAAAATTTAAATTTTGTTGACCGGTGTTAGCAGTAAGTAAACAGGCAGCACAGAAGTTGGATGGGGAAAGATTTAATCTCAGGAATCTAAATGAGCTGGAGTTTAGGAAAGAGTATCAGACTGAGATAACAAACAGGTTTGCAGCGTTGGAGAATTTAAGTGGTGGCGAGTACATAAATAGGGCTTGGGAAAACATTAAAGAGAGTCAGAGAGTCCAGGTCTGCACGAATTGAAGCTGCATAAATCATGGCTTGATGAATATGAAAGAAAGCAGGCTGAAATGCATTGGTTACAGGATCCAAATCAAAGCCATTTAGATACTCTAAAAAATATAAGACGTGAATGTAGAATATGTTTCAGGAACAAAAAGAATGAATGTCTGAAATTTAAAATCGATTAATTTAACACTGACGGTGAGAACAAAAATGTCAGAGACTTGTACAGGGGCTTCAGTGACTTTAAGAAGGGGTACCAACCTAGAAATAATATTGTAAAGGATAATAAAAGTAATTTTGTTGCAAACTTCCACCGTATTTTGGCTACGTAGATGAAGCATTTCTCATAGCTGTTGAAGATACATGGGGTTAGTGATGTTCGACAGACAGATATTCATACAGCAGAGCCAATAGTGTCTGAGAAGTTGAGATGTCTATTGAGAAGCTCAAAAGGCACAAATCACCAGGCATTGATCAAACCCCAACAGAATTAAAGCAGGTGGTAGAATAATTCGTTCTGAGATCCATAGTAGTTGCTAGTAACGAGTTTGGACTAGAAGCAAATGCTGAGAATACCTAAGTACACGGTTGTGTCTCGAGATCAGAATGCAGGATGATATCACAATATAAAGACTAATAATAGTTCCTTTGAAAGAGTGGAACAGTTCAAATATTTAGGAAACCCCCTAACGAATCAAAATTCTATTCAAAAAAATTAAGAGCAGATTGAAGTCAGGGAAAGCTGACTATCATTCAGTCCAAAAACTTTTCTCTCCCAGTTTTCCGTCCAAAAATAAAAATCCTAAGATGTACAGAAAATAATTTTGCCTGTTTTGTATGGGTGTGAAACTTGGTCGCTCACATTGCAGGAGGAACGTCGGCTGTGGGTATATTTACAATAAATTTACAAAGTATAACAAACAAATACACAATACAGTTAATACCCAACTGTATTTAAAAGAATATCGTTATCAAATTATAAATATACAGTCGATGTTGCATTTAGTGTTAAAGTGATATGAAATTATATTGTAAAATTAGTTTTCAATAAAATGCGGAAGAATTATGCAGTGCTTGAAGCAATTACATAATTCCAGTCGTATCATAATGTACTGATCTTGTGTGGTGTCTTTATATAGAGTCAATTATATTCTTGATTTTAAGCTTTCGCCGTGTTCTGTATGTAATTATATTCGCGACTGTATGCTTGAGGAGTCTGAATCCATAATAAATTGCAGGATTCAATGCAATGCAATGCAGTGTATAATCTAGCGGAAGTAATACGAATACGCAACCAGGTGATAGGCTTACCCTGAATTGTGAAGCTCCTAGCATGAAAACCTGTTGGTAACCGATCGGTAGTGAGAACAGGATTTCGATCCTTTGCTGCATGTTTTTATCAATTCCATGGTTTCCTCCATATTTCTTTATTCGTGCCTATTGTTCAGAATATACAGAACATATACCGAATTAGGGTTGTTTGTTTTAATGTATCTATTTTCCAGAGACGTCCAGTCTGGCCTACGTATGAAAAATTACATGTTTTACAGTTTAATTCATATATATATGTACACACATACCATTAGCTTGTCTTGTGGAGTTTTGCTACTTAGGTGATTATATAAAGTATTGGTAACCTTAAAGGCAATGTTCAAATTCATGGGCTTGAATAGATTTTTTTCAAGATTGTAGGTTGGGGGTGTTTGAGAATAGATTGGCAACGATAATATTTGGTCCAAAGAGGAACGAGGTAACAGGGAAGAGGAGAGAATTACGTACTGAAAGAAGCTTAATGATCTGTACTCACTAATATTTTTCGGGTGATCAAATCAAGGGGAATAAGATGGGCGGGACATGTAGTACGTATGGGTGAGAGGAGAGGTGTATGCAGGGTTTTGGTGGGGAAACCTGAGGAAAAAAGACCACTTGGAAAACCCAGACAGATGGGAGGGCAATATTAACCTTTTGGCGCCGGAATTATTTTTTTAATTTTAGCACATTCTTTATATAAAATGTGAATAATACAAGAACCAAATACATTAGAATTATGAAACAAACTGCATTTTGAAGAGAAAAAACTGGGAATATATACCATATTTAAAATATTCAGTACCTATATTTGTTGAATAAATATATAAAATGCAACTTTAGAGGTTAGCGGTGCGTTACGACCACTATAGTTGACATTAGGCTTCAAAAGGTTAAGATGGATCTTCAGGAAGTGCGATGGGGGCGCATGGACTGGACTGATATGACTTAAGACAGGGACAGCTAGCGGGCACTTGCAAAATCGGTAATGCGGGGAATAATTTGGGTAAATGAGAATCTGTTAGCTTCTCAAGAAGGACTCTGCTCTACGCAGTACGCAAGTAATTATAAGAGGACCACTCACTGGGACTTCTCTCGTGCATAAACTAATTAAACAGCGCATCGCCGAAGACAATTCGTTCAGGCTTTCGAAACTGCTTTATTCTCGGTCCGTTCTGTTCAAAGGCACATATAAGTTTGGTTCTGTTTTTACAAATCATTTAGATCGTAGAATTTACGGGACCAAATTCCCCGACACACAACAGCTTTCTTCGACACCGGTCTTGCGTCACAATTTTTTAAGCTTAATTTATGTTCAGGAATTACTTCCCAAATTATATTTCATATAAATTTAATTTCACAAAATATATGGTACCTGGCAGTCACGCGATTTATACGCAGCTCAGCTACTATAGAAACATTCAATAGCAGACCCTTTTTAAGTTGGATGGTTCTCTTCATTATCTGTTTCAAAACTTTAGTTTGAGAGAAATGAAATTATTGGTTTAACCTTTAGACGCCCAACGTCAACTTTAGTTGAAGTACCACACCGCTAACCTCTAAAGTTGCATTTTATATATTTATTCAACAAATATAGGTACCGAATATTTTAAACATGGTATATACTCTCTGTTTTTTTTTTTCTTGAAAATGCAGGTTGTTTCATAATTCTAGCGTATTTGGTTCCTGTATTATTCATATTTTATATACAGGGTGTTCTAGAATTTAAAAAATAATTACGGCGCCAAAAGATTAAGTTACAAATTATTTGATCACACGGACTACCACGCTAACAAAAATCCTTTCCCTGCTTTCATGAGTAAAACAAGGATTCATATTCAAAACCATTTTAAATAGTCTAAAACAATTGTGTTTTATTTAAAAGCTATGTAATGCATGTCAAATTTACATATAAATTTGTATTAGATAGAAACTTAGAAACCGTATTACTTTCATATCCAGGAAGAGATCACTCAGTGACAGCCACAAAAGTCAGCAATACCTATCAGTTTATTACTCTTTACTATGCTTGAACCCAGCAGTGACCTGATCAGATCGTTATACTTTCAAGAATGCATGACTTGTCAGCTCTACTCTATAAAGCTTAGCGCGACCCGGTAAACGTCCTCACTCGCTAACAAATTGATTATCGGCTGTCACGTATCTACGATTGAAGAATTATAATGATTGAATATAATTATTACAAAGATTGTTTTAACGATACTACGATGCTGTAACGTCTGCTGTTTATTCAAGATAAGGCATATTGACTGGCATTCAAAATTCACCTTATTTCGAGTTGAGCAGTTTGGCAATTATATTTAGGTTTTTTTTTCCAAATTCACACGTTTCGATTTATAGAGAGAGAGAAGAGCAAGTTAATTATTTAAATAACTTATATTACATTTTGGCAGACTTTGATTGATTAAGTTTATAACTATTGACCCGTTAGTTATTGTAATATAATATTTACTTTAATAGAATAGAATACACATTTTTTTACTTTTATCTAAATTGGGAATGAATCAAATCCTTGAGTCCTTGGTATAATTATATTTGCCAATTTGTTTGGCTGGTGGCGGCGAAATTATTACCATAAGTTTTACTTTCTTTTCCCCGGAAAACTTTATGGAAGTCAAGCCATCATTTGAGCAGGAAAGCACTACAGCTACATGTTTCAGTTTAGATATCGAGCGTCATCACGCTACAAAATACTATTATTTAAAGACAAGTGAAATTGGAGATCCTACAGTTTTTCAGTATTTTTACAATAAAAATGTAAAATTATATACGGTCTATGGTCGCTGAATATCTGTAAATATTACATAATCCCCTTCGACCTTTAATTTTTGGGAGTTAATAACAAAAATAATATTAATATTTATTATATGCCCACTATTTCTGTTCAGGTCCCAGCGACCGTTTAGTTTTACTGTACAACAAAAGTCTGCAGTCCCACTTAAAACATGATGTAGTTCTGTGTACTGCACCTTTACTCGCCTGTTAATGATGGCAATTTTAGACTAACGATCGTCGATATATAGACCGAAACATGCAGCTCTTAAATAAAAACACAGTTGTGTGAATATATTTAATATCGTTTTAAATATTTTCTGAGCACACAAAGGGATTCATTCTATTAAGTTAATAATACTTACACTTTTATGGCAAACGGTAAATAAATTATGGTCTTCAGTTAAACTTTGTTTTTTTTTTCGTTAATTGTATTTAACCAACTTACAACATTCAACCAACAAAATCCACAATGTTCTTCATTAGATATTTACATTAAAATACAGAGTATTGCTACATGTTTCGATCCACTTTGAATCATGATCAGGGAAAAAAGTGTCAAATAACACTGCATAAAATTTAATTATTTTTACAGAAAATTAACGTCTTATGTGTTGTGTAGTCAAGCATTTAAACTCAGGGATCTCTGTGTAGAATAGCTGTGTAAGTAAGTAAAATAGTATCTTGATATAGCACATAGTATAAATATCTAAAGAAGAACTTTGTGCATTTTGTTGGTTTTGTGCTGTTATACATCTTAAGTTTTTAGGTACTGTATGAATTAATTAATAAAATGAGCAGTAAACAATTTCCTATACATTATTAGAAGTTTGATTTTTATGACGGTGACAGGCATTTTTATGATGGTGACAGGTATTTTATGACGGTGACAGGTGTTTTTATGACGGTGACAGGTATTTTTATGACGGTGACAGGTATTTTATGGCGGTGACAGGTACTTTTATGACGGTGACAGGTGTTTTATGACGGTGACAGGTATTTTTATGACGGTGACAGGTATTTTTATGACGGTGACAGGTATTTTATGACGGTGACAGGTGTTTTATGACGGTGACAGGTATTTTTATGACGGTGACAGGTATTTTTCCGTTTGAGGTGAAACTTTTTCCTTAAATTTCGTTTAAGCAATCCTTGCTCTTGAGCACTGGATACCTTTATCGAATGTACATGTAAGCATTTAAACACATCTCCTTTAAAAATGAGGGTTGTCGGAAGGATAGAGCCATTTCTGTAAGTGTCATTACCCCACTCAATTCCGACACCACCATTGAAACTTTATCTGCTAAAATGAATTATGTTCTTTCATTGAGCAATACAGCAGTGTTACAAACAGGACTGGTAACGAGTTTAAAAGGAGACCTGAGGTCGGACGAGCTGTGAAGTAACTTTAAAATCCACTGCTGCCAGCAATATTCAGCAGAACAGGTCATGGCCCGTTGCAACTTATCTAATGCCCTGGGCGGTAAAGCCATTCATTACTTTCTCATAAGCCTCTAATTACCCGGAACAACCAAAGATAATTAATTAGGAAGATACAGTGCAATCTAGTGCGGTCCTGATGTCCCTAAAGTAGTAAGGTCCCCTCCCTCAGAATGTGATATAGCTAAACGGTCTGGTTTTCTAAAACTGATGGGAAAACAGATGTGGAAAGAATACATGAAATTGTATTTGTCTGTTGACGTAGGTGTTCTGTACACTGGAGTATGACTGCAAAATTGTGAGGCAGTAAATATTACAATTAAGAGCGTAATGAATGTGAAAACTGGAAAATTTTGTTTTAGCCTTGGGTTATTGATATTCCACGTCACGTTAGCTACCGTATGTTAGAAGTGAGGTGGCTTTCTGCCCAACAGTTCGAAACACCGTACAGAATGTCAGAGCAGACTTTATTACATATAATTGTCCTCATTCCCACAACTTAAGTTTTGGTATGTACGTGGATACCGGCTCAGATATCGTTTTGCAGAAGAAGGAGAAGGAGGAGAAGAAGAAGAATAAGCAGAAGAAGAAGAAGGTGGAGGAGGAGGAGGAGGAGGAGGAGGAGGAGGAGAAGAAGAAGAATAAGAAGAGGAGGAAAAGAAGAAGAAGATGATGATGATGAAGATGAAGAAGAAGAAGAAGCAGAAGAAGAAGGAGAAGGAGAAGAAGGAGGAGGAAAAGGAGAAGAAGAAGAAGAAGGATGAGGAGGAGGAGAAGAAGAAGAAGAAGAAGGAGAAGGAGGAGGAGGAGGAGAAGAAGAAGAAGAAGAAGAAGAAGAAGAAGAAAAAGAAGACGACGAAGAAGAAGAAGAGAAAATATTTATTATGAAGTGTCTGAAAATTTCCTGGCTTCATTTTGCACAAGGTAAGTCGTGCTGAATGTGATTAGAATTGTACTCTTTATTTGCTAATTTCCACGTTGAGATCGAGGAATCTGGCTAACGATAGTCGGTTAATTAAGTAACGCCTAAATACTAAAACTTCGGTAATGCATCGGGTTATAGTGAGACAAATATTTTATATTGACTAGACAAATTTTATGTATATGTAAATTTTGTAAAAACTCTAAATTAATTGTAAATTATTTACTATATTTTTTATAGCTTAACCCTTCGTAGTGATACAGGCTTTAGGAAATCATACTCTATCGTTTTTACAGTACAGTTAGCACTCTTTGAGTCAGCAGTAGGAAAGTGATATTCGTACAATAACGTCCTGGTGTCCCAGACTGGCTACACGGACTAAGGGGATTTTTAGGGATTTTATTGCAGTATCAACACTGCCAATAGACATTTTTGGAGCTTTTAACTATAATTTTTTACGAAGTAGTTGCCAGTAATCTGCTTAAAAATCCAGAACTGAATGGTGGCAGCACTATCGCAGTTTTTGAGGCTAAGACGACGCTAGCGCGAGCCAGCGAACTTACACTAACTGTGGAGCCTCTCTGGGTAGGGATCATGTCTAAGTCAGAAGTCTCACCCCGAGAGGAACTACAAAACATTTGTTACGTTTCGATTTTTTGTTTTCGTAAAAGTAAAGAAGATTTGTCCACTACTGCATTTTTTATGCCTCGTTCGAGTAGATGTCAGAAGTAACTGTCATTCTTAAGAGGGCCGATATGTGTCGATCTGTTTCCTCAGAGTTATTCAACAAAAGCTGAATAAGAGGAGGCGTCCCTGTGGCTTAGCACAGTCACTAGTGTTCCATTTTGTTACTTTTGTCTAACGAAGATGCTGCGGGTAAATTCTTCGTCAGTACTGATCGCTATTTACCAGACTATACGGTGTCTTAACCCAGCAGTCAACAGCATGAATTTTTCTGGATGCGAAATATCACAAATACATAATAGCTCAGTAGACTTAGTGGATACGAGTAAAAACTCCTTTGCATTCTTTACTAGTGGTCAGCTTCACGCTGTGGCCAACTAAAACCCAGGAGGATAGCTACAGTAGCCGTTGTGTGAGAGGTTGAGTGGGGCTGGGAGCCGGGCTAGACGTGGTGGCAAGAAACACCAGTCGCTGCCGGAAATCTAAACCCTTTGGTCAAGTCCGCACTGAGCTGTCCGGGTTTGTAACAAATATGCATATTTTGTGTTTAAATTCAAAACGTAGAATTGTAAAAAGAAAATGAAACATATTCATGACGAACTATATCATACTTACAGCATAGTATGAAAGTGGACGAAATGAAACATAGACCCTACCACATAAGGTAATTTTATATACCATCTGCTAAATCGCAAGAAACACTCCAATCAGTGTGTTGGTGCGTTTTGTATGGTTCTCGGAGTAAACGGAGATTATTTCTGTATTCATAACTAATCTTTCCATCCTGTAATGGACGCGAAATTTTTTCTGTGAGAAGAAAGTCAAATTTCAAACTGTTTAGCACAGTGTTTGTCAAATTTTTTTCCTCGCGGACCCCTTTGGGCTTCGCAAAATAACCACGGATCCTCATATCCTTGCTCACGTAAATAGAGTATCCGGGTGATAGGTATCCAAAATTAAAAATTTATGTCTCTGTATTGATTTTAGGTAACAAGAAATGCATACCTGTAGCATACCTGTATCATACCTGTATCATACCTGTTGCATACCTGTAGCATACCTGTAGCATACGTACCAAGGCATTGCCTTATTTGAACTTCATTAACCTGACCGTCGTCCGCTTCGCTGGTGTGAGTTTCGCTCCACGAGTGCTCCGTACTGTTTGTCACTGACAATACACCTGTAACAAACCGATCAGTCTTGGCTATTGTTCGGAAGAATATACAGAAGATTGGTTCGTACCTCCACGAAAACACACAGCATGCAGAATTATAACTGTAAGTATTTTAATTGTTATAAAACAGTAAATTCAAATAGTCCGTCTGTCTGCCTAATTTAGATTCACACTACGAAGGCATATGGTAGAGTGGAGGTATAACTTCACAGAGACTTAACTCCGTCATTTGATGGCGATGAGTGGGCAGCTTCACGTTCCGGTCGCTTTACCTCAGACTAGCAGTCGCCGTTACCCATTGAATAAGAAACTACGTGGCCTGTACAGCCGTTTCGGCATTTTGGAGAGAAGGAACCCCTCTTAATCCGAAAACCAATGGGCGCAACAATGTTTTCGTGAAATTTATACCACTTTACATCAAACGTCATTTAGAGGCCTGAACAGTCTGAAAAAAAAAACTGAGGGTGATTTTGGAGCTCCTCAAATCTCTGAACTTTTCGCGCTGGCTGTACAGCTGTAGTGTGGCTACGTTGAGGCTGTAATTGTAATTTCGCAAAGTAGTGTGCATGTCTGTGTCAGGAGGGAAATTACAAGCCCAAACTGCTGTGACGACGAACCTCGTGACACAGGGGCGATAAGAGCCTTACCGCACCCAACATTATGCCCCTAGCACGCGTAAACTGTGACCCGGAACCAGAGCTGACCTCAACTTGGTCTTCAGCAATGGGGCTTAAGCTACAACCCACAGGATCTGCAAATAATCACTTTTTTCAAAGCTGAATTTAATTTGTATAACATTGAAAATTTAATTTCCTATCTCACAATAAAGATGCTGTCTCCATTCCAAGAACATTCTTACACAAATAATGGCTGTTTATCGTGTGAATTCTAGAAAAAACATTAAGTACACTCCGTGTGGACAAATGCAGAGTTTTTAATGTTCATGCAGATTGCACATGTGTTTACCAATGTGCTTTAAAAGTAAAGTTTCTTTTGTACTCTTACGTTCTCTGAAAGGGAGCTGGGGTAGGTTGGGGGGGGGGGGGTTGGCCTAGGGTTAAACAAATATTAAATTCACAATAAAAAGATCTCATTTCAAAAAAAAACTGCCACTTTACTAATGATCACAAATTAGCTTTATTATAAT
>Ga0123352_10010992_pt1 | contig 14242 bp, 11 predicted proteins | sample TergutLab28metaG_FD_89700 | JGI IMG/M metagenome (GOLD analysis project Ga0123352, IMG submission 89700) | Labiotermes labralis P1 segment gut microbial communities from Petit-Saut dam, French Guiana - Lab288 P1 | ecosystem: Host-associated > Arthropoda: Insects > Digestive system > Gut ... | reverse complement strand
CTAGTTCTACAAAATAGTTACATATGTAACTATTTTGTAGAACTTCCACTATAAAACTTGCAACGCAAGCGTTGCAGTTTTAAATTCATTTCACTATAGATTGACAATATTGTGCAAGATTTATTCGGGGAGCATAAAAAAGGGGGATATTTCGTTGCTTAATAAATACCGGAATTTGATTAAGCTTTTCCCCGCTAACGGCTCGGCAATAACGGCGAAAGAGCTTGCCATGCGGCTTGGTGTTTCAACGCGCAGCGTCGTAAGTTATGTAGGCGAAATATTGTCAGAATACCCCCGCATAATAAAACCAACCGGCAAAGGCTATCTTTTAAATGCTGATGAATTGCATAAAATAGAGGTCTGCCTCACAAGCGCGTTGCCCGACACGCCTGAAAAAAGAGCCCTTTATATGATTCGCCGTATTTTAGAAAATGAAAGCAAGTCCTTTTCCATTGAAGATTTTGAGGAGGAGCTTTTTGTTGGTGAGTCCACTATCAGAAAAGGCCTGCCGTTTATAAGGCAAAAACTGAAAGAATTTGACTTAATTGCCGAGCATAAGGAAGGTATATTCATAATTAAGGGTGATGAGTCAAATAAAAGAAAAATGCTGTCGGAAGCTATTTACTTAGAGTTTAATGAAAAAATACTAAGTTTTTCGGCAGTAGGCAAAGCTTTCCCTAATTATGACGCCGCCGCCTTAAAAGATTTGCTTATAAATGTATGTAATGAATATAGGTATTTTATTAACGAATTTGCACTTATGAACCTTGTTTTGGACTTGCTTATAAGCATTGACCGTATAAAAAATAATCATTTAACACTGCCGGGAAAACGCATACATCGTTTTGGTGCACGTGAGCAGGACTTAGCTAAAACTATTATCCGCAATTTAGAAGCGCTTTATGGTGTGGAGTTTAATCAATTGGAAACAGATGAACTCATAGTTTTGCTGTTCAGCCGTCTCACAAAAGTAGACTATAAAACGCTGACATTGGAAAATATTCATGAAACGCTCAGCAGTGAAACTATTAGAATAGTTGAGCTTATTAAACAGGAGTTAGGCGTGTTTGACTTTCTTGATTTTTCTAATGCCGAGTTTATGCTTTGTTTTATGGTACACATTGATAACTTGCTAAAGCGTTTAGCTAATAATTATATCACTATAAACCCATTAACAGAGCAAATTAAAAACGGCTGTACCTTTATTTACGAATTATCTGTTTTAATTGCAGGTATTATTAACCGCGAAACGGGATGTTTTGTAAACCAGCACGAAACCGCATATGTTGCAATTCACATAGGCGGTATGCTTCAAATACAGCAGTCTTTAAGAAATAAAGCACGCTGTATACTTGTTTTTCCTAATTATTACGACTACGCCAACAGGCTAATGGAGCAGTTGACGGCAGCTTTTGGTACATCGTTAGTTTTTGAGGGTGTTGTAACAAATGCCGAGGACATATCCCGTTACGGTTCTGTTGATATGATACTATCAACAGTTGAGGAAAGGTATACTTTTGCCGCAGAGGTAGTAAATATAAACCCTTTTCTACGCGACTTAGACCGCCTAGCCATTCAAAACGCCATTGATAGGGTAGTGCGTAAAAAGAGGCTGGAACGGGTGCGCAAAAGCCTTTTGGAAATTTCAAATCCTGAGATGTTTTCAATAAATAAAGATTTTGTGGATGAAGGTGCTGCCATACGCTTTATGGCCGCAGAGATGATTAGCAGGGGATACGGTGATAAATCTTTTCTGTCTGCTGTTTTTGAGAGGGAGAAAAGTTACTCAACAGCATATGGTGATATTGCGATACCACATGCCTTGCAAATGGATGCAATAAAAACGGGCATGTATATTTGTATAAATGACAAGGCAGTTTCTTGGGGGCAAAGCCAAGTTCATGTTATGATTATGTTTTCGGTTAACCCAAATGACAAAAGCAGGTTTTACGAAGTCTTTGAAAACCTTATAGTGCCGTTAATAGAACCGGCGAATATTAAGAAAGTTGCAGCATGTAAGACATATAAGCATTTTGTTGATACAATTTTAAGCTGCATATAAATAGACCTGTCCGTTAAGCTCATTACGCCACCTTTTCGGCTTGTTTTTTGCTATGCTGCGTCGAGGCTTCCTAACAAAAATACTTCGATTTTGTGTCGTCAGCCTCTCCTTGCTTAGCAAAAAAAACGCTCAAAAACACGGTGAAAGCAGGTTAGCGGACAAGTCTAATATATCAAAAGTAAGAACCTGTGTTCATTAATGGGATGCGCGGATTAATGAGCGGTTTTCTGCTAGGAGGCGCTGTCGCAGCATAGCTGAAAGGGCACTCAATCGCTCTATGAATACAGGTTCTTAAACAAAGATACCTTTGAACAGGAGGGCTATTTAAGTGGTTTACTTTAGTCATACAATTCAAGATGCTTTAGGCATACATGCAAGGCCATCCGGATTAATCAGCCGGGAAGCAAACAAATACGAAAGTGATATAGCTATTGTAAAAGGGGACAAAAGAGCGGATGCTAAAAAGGTGTTTACGCTTATGAGTTTAGGTGCAAAAAAAGGTGATACTATTCAAATTGAGATATTTGGAAAAGATGAAGAAATTGCCGGAAAGGCATTTAAAGAACTTATTGAAGCACAGTTGTAATATTCGTTTATATGCAAAAATTATAGTGGAATCCCTACAAAATCGCTACATGTGTAGTGATTTTGCAGAGATAGGCCAGGACGCTTATGCGTTGCCTAGCCTAACTTTGAAACAGTAACAAAATTTCAGCAAGCCAAAAAGTTTTTCTTTGAAACAACTTTTTGATAGAAAAAGTTCTCTGTTACTGTTTAAAAGGGATTCCACTATAAGTTAAAACGGGGAGTTATATCTCCTCCGCTACAGCAAACGACATATAATACTAATCCTAGATTAAAAACAATAGTTTGAACGGCGCTCCAAAAGTCCGAGGTAAAGGACTTTTGGAGCGGTTTTAGCCGTGAAGAAGTATTGTATTTTAATCAGGATTAGTATAAAAACGGTTCAAGCTTCACGGCAAAACCGCCCCGAAAATACTTCACCTTTTATACTTTGCTATATATCACTTATCGCCGGGCAGCTTAGCTTCAATTAGAGCTTCAAACTCTGCGTTGCTTCTAATTACATGAACATTATTCCAATACTCCGGCAGCAGTTTCCGATAATTTAAAGCCATATACCTGCTGTCAATAAGTATTACAACACCTGAATCGGACTCACATCTTATAACGCGCCCGGCGGCTTGTAAAACCTTGTTCATGCCGGGATAAGTGTAGGCAAAATCGTAACCTTGTCCATTTTTCTTCTCATAATAATCCATAATTTGGTTTTGGCGCAGACTTATTTTAGGTAAACCCACACTTACTATAATGGAGCCAATTAATCTGTCTCCTTTTAGGTCTATACCCTCAGAGAAAATTCCTCCAAGCACGGCAAAGCCTGCCAAAGTTTCTCTGTTATCTTTGCTAAAGCGCTTCAAAAAATCTGCCCTTTCATCATCGCTCATAACATTTTGCTGTACTAAAGTTTTTATATTAGGGTAGCATTCACTAAAAAGCTCATAAACCCGGCGCAAATAATCATAAGACGGAAAGAAAACAAGATAATTGCCTTTTTTATGGCAAACGGCTGTGAAAATCGCTTCTGCAATAGGTGCGTAGCTGTTCTCTCTATCGGCATACTTTGTTGATATACCGCAGTGAGTTATGGTAAGCAGGCGGTTGGGGTCAAAAGGTGATGGCAGAGAGAGTATATTATCGCTGTCACTTCCGCCTAATATGCTGTGGTAAAATTTAAGTGGTGTTAAAGTAGCTGAGAAAAGTATGGACGATTTTGAAAGGGCTAATTTTGACTTGATTATGCTCGACGGGTCCAGGCAAAATAAAGTTATGCAGACATCAGAGCCTTTTATTTCTGTTACAGTGGTATAAAAATCATCGTAAATTTCTGAAATCATAAGAAATTTTGCCACATCAAAATATAGGTTTAAAATTTCACTAAATAATTCGTGAGTTTCATTCTTCTTAGCGGCAAACCACTCTTCCAAGGCTGTAAATATAAGAGATATCATTAAATTAAAAGCCGTGTCGGCTTCTTTATTAACATATTCTCCATATTCTTCGTATTTTTTGTGCATGTCAACCAGGTATGAATTAATCTGCCTCAGTGTTTTGCGCAATTTCTTTGAAGCCTCATCTTTGTCTTTAAGCCGGTTTCTTATATTACTAAAAGAGCCCTTGCGCAGTGTAACTGTATACATATCTCGAACTCTTTCGGATAAGTTATGGGCTTCATCTATTAAAAACAAATAATCACTGTTTTCATTGTCGGAAAAAAAGCGCCGCAAATATACTGTTGGGTCAAACACATGGTTATAATCTCCTATAACAAGGTCACAGTAAAGAGCAGCATCAAGAGTAAGCTCATAGGGGCAAACAAAGTGCTTTTTCGCATACTCCTCCGTTATGGCCGGTGTAATTAAGTCATTATTATTAAGAATATCCCAGAGAGCGTCATTAACTCTGTCATAATGCCCTTTTGCATAGGCACAATTGCCGGGAGAACATATGCACTCCATGTTTAGGCAAATTTTTTCCTTTGCCCTTAAAGTTACTAACTTAAACCGCAGCCCTTTTTTTGCCATAAGTTCTATTGCATCTTCAGCAACGGCTCTGGTAACTGTTTTAGCAGTGAGATAGAATAATTTTTCGGCCTCACCTGTTCCCATGGCTTTTATAGATGGAAAAAGCGCTGACAGGGTTTTTCCTATGCCTGTTGGTGCGGACACATAAAGGTTTTTGCGGGCGCAAATGCTGCGATAGGCTGCAACAGCCAATTCCCTCTGGCCTTTTCGGTAGGATTCAAAAGGGAAGGGCGCTTCGGCTATGGCCGTGTCTCTAAGTATTCTCCACTCTCTTTCAAATCGCAGCCACATGCCGTATTTACGGATTAAATCAGTGAAAAACTCATCAATCTCTCTGCTGCTAAATTCCCATTTATGTCGCTTTATCTCATCATTATCAATCTGGTAGTAGGTAAGTTGTACTGATATAGAGTCAGGGGGATGTTCAAGAGTTTGCATATACATATAAGCGTAACACATACCCTGCCCCAAATGCTGCTTATGTTGTTTGAAGATGATATCAAGGGGCAAGGTGGTTGTTTTTATTTCATCTACAATAAGCTCGCCTTCTGCTCCTCTAATTATACCATCTGCCCGGCCTTGTAATATTGTGGGTATGCCTTCAATTTCAAGCTCAAGTTTTAAAGAAACTTCTTTTTGATAATTTTCTCCCGATTCTTTCTGTATCTTTCTATGAAGCGCTGCTCCTTTATACATAGCAGAAGAGTCATTAAAGCCGCTGTCTATGTCACCGCAGCGCAGTATAAGATCAACAACCTTGCGAACGGCAAGCTTTGTAGGCTCTGCCTGGGAGCTTTTTTGCATATTATTAACCCTCCGCTTCGTATAACGGTTTTCCAATATAGTGAGCCGCTTGTTTAACTTGCAGGATTTTGTAAGCTTAACTCACTATAAGTATATCATAATTGCTGCAAAAAAAGCAAAACCTTCAAGCTTAAACATCATATAGCAAAGGACAAATTAAAAGGTGAAAGCAAGCGGCACTCCGACAATACGAAGTGAAGCATTTTCAGGGCGGGTTTGCCGCGAAGCTTGAACCGTTTTTATACTAATCCTGATTAAAATACAATACTTCTTCACGGCTAAAACCACTCCAAAAGTCCTTTACCTCGGACTTTTGGAGCACCGTTCAAACTATTGTTTTTAATCTAGGATTAGTATTATATGTCGTTTACTATAGCTTGAAGGTTTTGCTTTTTTACTCTTACTGAATGTTTCCGGAAAATAGGTACCCCACCCGTTTTTCAACTACATCCCAGTTAATACTATTGATTATAGCAGCTATATATTTTGCCTTATCACTAAGATAATCATAAAAATATGCATGTTCATACATATCTATTGCCAGCAAAGGATAACCCAGGGCAATATTCCCTAAATTATGGGCATCTAACAAAATGTTTTTGAATGTCATAGTTCTATGCTCATAAACAAATATGCACCAGCCTCTTGCTGCCTTGCAACAAGCAGTTAAATCTTCACGGAATTTTTCAAAAGAGCCAAATTGCATATTAATTATTTTTTCTGTATTAGGGCAGGGGTTCTGCTTTTCACCACCTATGTTTTCAAAATAAAGCTCGTGTAATATGCAGCCGTTAAGGGCAAAGCTTTCGGCCTCCTTAAGCCCTCTATACAGACTGTAGACTGCATTTGCATCTTTTGCCCCATTTTCTTTCTCGTTTAATTTCCCGGTTATTTCGTTTACCTTATCTACGTAGCCTTTATACAGCTTGTAATGCTCATCAAATTGTACCTTTGAAAGAGAATTTATTTCGCTGTAATTAAATTCCACTGCTTTTATCACTTTACCACCTGCCATAGTTTTTGGTATACTGTATGCACACAAGAAAGAAAGAGTGAGAGTAACAAAGTAATCAAAGTATGAAGAAATTATATTTATAGAGCTATCGCATGTCTTTTCGGCTTATTTTCTGCGATACAGTTCAGCACTTCCGGCAGATTTTTTCCGAATATGCGTTGTCAGTGCTCCATTGTTTGGCAGAAAAATGCTCAAAAGCCTGCGCAATCTATCTATAAACATAGCTTCTTAATATATTATAACGAAATTTGAAGGATGGTTGATTATGCAGTCTACTTATGCGAAAATAATAAAAGAAGTGTGTAAAGAAGAAAATATAGAACTGTTAAGCTTTTCTTATGATTGGGTGTTTATGATGCAGAAAGGGGATAAACTTAGGTACATACTGGCCTATCAATTTGATTTAAACACTGCCGCAATTCAAGCTATCTGTAAGGACAAGTGTGCCGCTTATGACATATTGTCTTATCATAATATACCCTGTGTGGAGCACAGCATTTTTATGTCGAGCGCCTCGGGCTTTTCTCCTAAAGGCGGTAATTATAAATCTTTATACAAATTGTTAGAAGAATATGGAAAATTAGTATGTAAACCTAATGAAGGTGCCAGCGGAACAGATGTTTACGCCGTTGCCACCGGCGCAGAACTTGAATTTGCAGTTGACACAATTTTTAAAACAGCCCAAAGTATGGCCGTAAGCCCTTACTATGAAATAGAAAAAGAATTTAGAGTTATATTGCTGGATGGGGAAGTAAAGCTTGTATTTTCAAAAGAGATACCTTTTGTAAAAGGCGATGGGCACTCGACCATAGTCAAACTTATGGCAGATAATAACTGCGGTGTTCTGTCATTTGAATTAAATACACTAAACCTTGACCTTGGGAGGACTCCTCAAAAGGATGAAGTTGTTAAACTTGGTTGGAAGCATAATCTGGCACATGGTGCTGTGCCGCAGGTGGTTACTGATTCTCTAATCATTAGTGATTTAAGTAAATTGGCTTTAAATGCTGCCGATGTTTTAAACATAAGGTTCGCATCGGTAGATATTGCCTTTATAGATAATGCTTATAAGATACTTGAGATAAACAGCGGGGTTATGATGGAGCATTTTGCCTCCTCGTCTGCCGTTAATTATGAAAAGGCCAAAAAAATATATGGTGAAGCAATTAAGCTTATGTTTGCTTAAGTTGCTTTACCCCCAGAAAATATGGACACTCGAAGCCCAAATAGCCGGAGGATGATAAGAGAGACGGCAGTTCGTTTAACGAACATTTTCCGTCTTGTTGATATGCACAGCTATTAGTGCAGTTTATATCCATACAGGTTTTTCTCCTCTCGGTAGTATAGCGATTGCTGTTCACTTTTTTTCGACATATTACGATATAAAATTCAAAGCATTAAAATTATTATTGCCAAAAGCGCAAAAATGATGAATGACTAATTATGGAGGCACCCATGAAAAAACTTGCTTCAAGTTTAATACTTTTTTTTATGTTATTTTTTTGTTTTTCTACAGTATTTGCAAACAATGCAGCTGCCAATGAAATTAAGCTTAGGGTAGATGGCAACCTTCTTGAGAATCTTAGTGCGTCACCTGTTATATTGAATGATTATACTATGGTTCCTGCCAGAGATGTGTTTGAAGAGCTGGGAGCTCATGTTACTTGGAACCCCACAATGCAGCTGGTTTACATAGTTTTTGGTGAAGACCATGTTTTGCTTCAAATTGGCAGCACTGTGGCCCACTTAAACGACAGGCCTATTGTGATGGATGTTGCACCGGCCATTATAGAAGGGCGTACTATGATACCTGTTCGCTTTGCCGCGGAAAATTTAGGTTTTGCAGTTGGCTGGAACCCTGATACTAGGGTGGTTTCTATTGACTCACCGCAGCAGCAGTTACCGCTTTTACCGGCTCCGCCGGAAAATGCCGGACAAGCTAACTCAGGGCAAGCTAACGGTGCAGAAAATACTTCCATACCCGGTAAAGAACTGCAAAATGTAAACATTATACCGGCGCAAGACGTTTCTCCGGCACCCCTTACAAATATGTCTTTCCCTGAAACCTCTATTACGGCGATTAACATGGTTATGGATACCAGACAGGGTATTGATATTTTAGCCTCCTCGGAAATAAGCACAGTTAGTGTTGAACTTTTGCCTGACAACAGACTGATAATAGATTTTTATGATGCGCAGATGAATGTGTCAGCCACGGAGTTTACCCCTCCTGTGGTTTCTACTTACAGCCAAATTCGCGTGGCCCAATTTCAAGTTACACCGGCGAAAATAACAAGAGTGGTTGTGGAGCTTGGCAGTGGTGTAAATTATGCGCTTACTATGTCAACCGATAGAAAATCTTTAAGTATAGATTTTGAGAAAAACCAAATAACCAACGTAAGCCATAGAATTGAGGCGGCCGCCGACTACATAACAATTACCGGTGTCAGACCTCCTATAGTAGACATATCTCATTTGTCAAACCCAAGCAGATTAGTTATTGACCTGCCTTTTGCTCTGATAAACCCTCAAGAAATCCCTGTGAACAGCTCTTTGATAAGTGCTGCTCGGCCGGGTCAATTTAGTGAGGACACGGCCAGGGTAGTGCTAGATTTATCAGACCGTGTAAGCTTTAGTGTGAGCCATTTGGGCAATACTGTCACTATTAGAGTCACAGAGCCTACATTTAGAAATATTTGGTATGATAATGATACCAGGGTTTTAAGGTTAGCCAGGAGTCAGTTTGCGCCTGTAAGTGCAGATAATATATCATCAAATGACCGTTACCTGGACCGCCAATATGCTTTCACTCTGTCCGGTGATTTTGGGGAGACTTACGGTTTTGGCCGCTATGAAATAAATGACACGCATATGCGTTTTATTGACATTGAAACCATAAATGGCATAACTCACATTACAGCTAATACACGGCGTATTTCTGCTGCTCAAATTACAGAGGATACAAACTTTATCTACATAACATTCAAAAATCCCAGAGAAGTTTATGACAGGATTGTTGTGATAGACCCGGGGCATGGCGGTACACAGCCGGGTACAACAGCAGGGCCTATTCATGAAAAATATCTTGTAATGGATGTTGCTATGAAGCTTTATGAGCTGTTTAATAACTCTGATATAAAAGTATACTCTACAAGACTTTCTGACACCACGGTATCGCTGTCTCAAAGAGCGGCAATGGCAAACGAAGTGGGGGACTTATTTATATCTATACATATGAATTCGGTATGGCCTAACCAGACACCTAACGGCACAGAAACTTTCTACCATCAGCGTGATGCCAGTGCTTATAATGGGCTTACCTCCGCTCAAATGGCTGAGATATTCCAAAGGCATATGCTTGAAGCACTTGAGACAAATGACAGAGGTGTCAAGCGGGGTGCTTTTGATGTTTTAGTGTTTACCAATATACCGGCTGTACTTAGTGAAATAGGCTTTTTAAGTAACCCTGATGAAGCTGCAAGATTGCAAGATGAGGCCTTCCAGCAATTGGCGGCTGAAGCTCTTTTTTCAGCAACACTTGAAGCTTTTTCTGTTTATACTCCGCGAAGATAGACTGCATAGTGGTATAGTTAAACAACCCCCAACAAAATATTTTGTTGGGGGTTGTTGTGCATGTAGCATTTGATATAGTGAAATGAAATTGAACGCCACACACCGAAATCCCAAAGGGATTTCGGTGTAGCGGCCTTTGCTTTGCAAAGGCTGCGCAGTATCACTTTTTAAAGTGATACTGCTATACCTGTTAGCTGCTACGATTAAAAAAGCTTCCGAAGTATTGCTTCAGGCTTCTTTTCAATAGACTTCTTACGTAACTGTTTCATACAATTTTTTTTCGCTTTAAATCTCATACTTTTTGCGAAAAACACGCAAAAAGTGCTGATATTTAAAATTCGCTTGCGTGAATTACGCTTAAAAATTGGTTCAACAAGAGGTTAGGCAAGAGGTCTAATCGTATTCGCTATAACTATATTAGTCTGAGTAATTACTACTTACTGCGTCTCTGCCTCTGTCCCAAATTCTATGGTACATAGTCAGGCAGTACAAACCGGCAGCTCCGTAAAGGACATATATAAACCTTGATACTGTTGAAGACATTCCGCCGAACATTCCGGCTATAAGGTCATATTGGAAAAATCCTATTAAGCCCCAGTTAATAGCACCTACTATAACTAAGGTAAGACAAAGCCAATCTATAGGACGTGCTCTCATTTCTGATACCTCCAAAAGCGGTGAGAATTTTTAAAAGCAGCAAAAACCGCTTTGGATTATTATTGTCTTATAAATCTTCATTATCCAACATATTTTTTACAATTTTTTTGTTAACTGTAGTTTGTACCATTAGGTCCAATATGTTTTCAAGGGAAGTTGTGTTATAATATTTTTCCCAAAGAGCGCGATAAGTTTCATACATAATTACCGGCTCATTGTCCTTACCTGTTTTTATATAAAGTTTAAAAAGCTTGGTAATTTCAGGAAGAGAATAGCTTTCTTTAAGCCCATAAGTAATAGCCAGCAGTATTAAGTGGTTTTTGACATAATACCTTTGCCTTATTGGAGGCGGTATTACACCGACCCTGACATAGTTTTGAATCATAGTTTTTGTGAAACTCATACCAAAGCCTTCAAAAAAACGAACTACCTGTGAGATGATCATTTCATTTTTATAACTGCCAATATTTTCAAGAATATTACGTGTCATAAAAAAATCCCTCTATCCCATACGTGATGATGACGATGGTTCAGGTATTATTCCCCCAAATCCTCCGGCTGTATTTCTTTTAAGCCCGCGAATTGTGTTATATCTGTACCAAAGTTTTTTAAAAAACAATGGTTTTGAGATGGTTAGAGGTTGCATCGCATCACTTTTTCTGTCGCAGAGATTAATTGATATACCGTTTTGCTGATAGCGCAGCAGTATATGGGCAAGGTCACTTTCTACAGCATCTGAGCGAAGTACAATATTTCTTATACCCTGCTTTAACAAATATTCTGCAGAGGGCATATCCTGAGGGAACACACACCAACGATTGTCATAAGCCCCCGGAGACAAAGGAGGTTTCATGCGCATCCTTGCGCAATCTAAAAGAAAAGCCGGCGGAGATTGTGGGTTTAAGTGTACCTCTGCTAAAACAGCTGCACCGTCTCTGAGTGCTTCTTCTATTTCAACCGTATCTACCATAGCTTTGCCTTTAATTTTTGAGGGAGAAGGTGTGCTGTTATACAGCGGTACAGGGCGGTAACCAATTATGGCTAATGAAAGCCCTTCCAATACACTTAAACTCCCCGGTAAATCCACTATAATCATGGTGTCTGCCCGGGATGGCTCCAGCCATGTTGTTTTTTGCAAATTTAAACGCTTGGGCAGCCCGTATGTATGCATAAACATGATGGGTTTAGCCCATAGGCTCCATACACCATCAGCCGGCGCCCATTCTTTATATAGTTCCAGGCCATGTTTAACAACCATTTATACTACTCCTTGCTTACTAAAATGGGTATGTCAATTGCTTTATCATCTATTTTTGGGTAGGTGCTTGCCCGGCCGTAAAAGCCTGCGCTTTTGCCGTTTAGCGTAAAAACACCTACACATAGGTGGTATTCTTCATCTCTATCATTTAACAGCGGCAAGCTTTTAAACCGCCGCTGTGAAACCCATTTTTTCGGGTATTTTTTAACATCTTTAATGATTTTTTTGTACTCTTTTTCTGAGATTGCTTCTTTAATAGTAATGCCTTCCCCAACTCTACTCATGGCAGGTTTGTAAATCCAATCACTTTCGTTTAAGCCTGTAAACCTTGGTTCTGTAGTAAGGGGGAGTTTACTCTTCCAAGCGGGGCAGTCAAAGCCTAAACTTTCCCAAATCAGAGGCACTCTTTTTGACTGGGAGTATAAGGCAATAGGATGGTTGCAAGATGGTAAGCGTGTAGTAAAATATCCTGCCCAATTATAAGAAAAACCATAGCCGGCCAACCATTCTGCCGGAAAATAGCGAACAACGCCGCCAATTTCTTTATTTTGGTTGTTTACTATACTAAAGGCCTTATCAGCCGCCCACTTCAGCTGGTTGGGGGCGGCGTAAACAACTTCAATGCCGTGCCCTTCAAAGACATCACCAAGGCATTGAAGCACTTGCCTGTCTTCTCCGTATGCTGTTGCATGCACAAAGGCTACGCGGGGACAATGTTGAATGAGCGGGCTATATGCTTTTAAAATACTGTTTGCAATATTTCCCCTGGGTGCGGCCGATTTGCAAAAAGGGTTAGCAAGTTCCGGCAAAATAGAAGCTTCTGCAATACCGGCAGGGACATCACTGTTTACTTCCGATACGACCCAACCATCTTCCGTAGGGTGAAAATCAAAGCGCATTAAGCGCACATGTTCTTCCCTGTGGTAATTCTTTATCATTTTTAAGCGCCTAAGCACCTTATGTGAGATGCCAAGTTCACATGCTGCCTTTGGATTTTTTAAAAGAGCCTCTTCTATTTTTACTGTCTCAGCACTTAAAAGCTCAGCCAGACCCTCAAGCATGTTGGCAGTTTTTGCACTTATAAGCAAAATATGGTCGGCTACCGTGTTTACATCAGCTACCTGAGGGTCCCATTTATATGCGCGAAAAATAACTTCATACCGATAATCCTTATAATCATCGCGTGGTATTGTAATAAGTGATAAGTCTTTTATCATAAGCCGTCACTTAAGTGTATTATAAACCAGAGGCGGCAGCAAGCTCCACAGCAAACCGCCCAATGCTATATATAATAAACAGATGAAAACAGAGCCAACAATTCGGGGTTTGTGTTCATACTCTTCATAATTTTCGTTTTTAGCCGGTTTTGCAAATAAAACCTCTACAACAAAAGCTAAGGCTGTTAATATAAGTACGGGCCAACTATAGAAAAATTCGTAAATCGTATCTGTGAATGAAGTCCAGTCCCCTGCATTTGCTCTTGCGATAATTAAAGAGCTGACTATTAAATATACACCGAACCGCATACCGCAGCCATAATTTCTATTTACAGTAATTTGCTCTGAAACCTTTGCAAAAGAGCATATAAAAGCAGCAAGCAAAAACCAAAGACCCCAGCATAAAGCATAGGGAACCACCACGCACCACCAACCGTCACCATCGCCTATGCTCATAGCGCTGTACATGATTGCTGCAGATATAATACCCCCTGCTACAGAGAAAAGCGCTGCTTTGTTATTAAGGCTCACAACGTCATCTTTCCACGAAATGTCCAATAACTGTGACGTTCTTATATTGTTAATCATTACAAAAACTAATCCCATAACTGCGTAAAAAAGTATGTAATAAGAGTTATTTACAACATCAGGTGCTGACATTGTGTTGAGAACAGATAAAATAATTGCAGTTGCTGTGAGAGGTAAAAAACAAAGGGTGCCTAATGCTACTCCACGGCCTTCTTTAAACCGGAGGGCGGCTATATAAAAGTACCAGTCATATAAGAAGAAAGAAACAGCCCCTATTAGAACTATAAGCAGGGGCGTTTCCAGTTCCCATAAAAATTCATTCATAAGTTTGAATCCTTTCGCTATATCGTAAGAATATTATAGCAATTAAGGGTTACTCTGTCTAGGTTTATAGAAGATTAACTTGAAAAGCAACAAGTCAAAGGGTTCGCTCCGCGAACTTCGCTGCGTGAAGCGGGAGTTTGAAGCCCCGCTTCACCGCAAAACGCTCACCCACCGCTTTCGCCGAAGCTCACGCTTCGG
>Ga0123352_10010991_pt1 | contig 14242 bp, 10 predicted proteins | sample TergutLab28metaG_FD_89700 | JGI IMG/M metagenome (GOLD analysis project Ga0123352, IMG submission 89700) | Labiotermes labralis P1 segment gut microbial communities from Petit-Saut dam, French Guiana - Lab288 P1 | ecosystem: Host-associated > Arthropoda: Insects > Digestive system > Gut ... | reverse complement strand
TGACTAACTTTCCTTTCCTGTTCCCTTCTTATCCATTCTGCTCTTTCATTATGCTATGCTTCTTCTCCCCATAGTGACTTCCAGTAAGTCTCTGTTTCTGCCATAGAGGGAGGTTCTCTGGCCTCTATAGTCTGCATGCCCAAGTTTCTGTAAAACTTTTTAGTGTCTTCTTTAAACATCTTATTCTGACTATACTGGGTTTCCCTTTTTTCATACCTTCTAATTTTTTGGGCTTTTTCTTGCACTTTCTGCTTCAATGTTTCTGTCAACTGTGCAACTTCCCTGGCATTTGTCACTCTATATTTTTGAAAAATCTTCCTCTTTTTCCTATTAAGCTTTACATTATTATTATTATTATTATTATTACGCATTGAATTTAGGTTTTCAAACCTGAAACATGGGTGGGATTTCTCAGTTGGTATATAACTAAGCTGTGGGTGGCATGGTTTAATTTTAGCAGGGGCAAGGTATTTTTCTGTCCGAAGTACCCATACTGGCTCAGTGACTAGTTAGGCTCTTGTCTCAGGGGTAAAGGGATGGAGTGTGAAGCTGCCAAGGTTAAGAATGAGTGGAGCTATGCTTCCTCATCTGCTTTCATAGTGTGCACAGAGACAGCTTTACATTATCTGAAATACTGAATGAGCTGACATCACATATATTTTCTGTAATGTATGTTTATTGCACTTCATGATGAATGCTTTACTATCTTTGCAACCAGGCTGATAGGCAAACTTTTTTTTTTTGGTCAAGGTATGTAGAGATTGCAGTTTTCAAGGTCGTATATGTTGAAATGTTTTTATCTTAATCACACACCAACATATTTATTACAGAGAAGTTGATTGTTGATGAAAGTTGAACACATTCCAATGCTGTTTGCTGACTCTTCAGTTAATTTCTCTTGCACAGATCAGACATTCTTCCTTTCCATGTTTCTCATTGAATGCATTTGTATTTCCTTGTACAGGTCTTCCTGTTCATGCAAGCTCATTATTGTGGTATAGTCTGTATTGTTAAATGTTCAATGATTGCTATTTTACAGTTGTTCCACGTAACTTCCGTCTGCTTGAAGAACTGGAGCAGGGACAGAAAGGCGTTGGTGATGGAACTATCAGCTGGGGACTTGAAAATGATGATGACATGACCCTGACACATTGGACTGGAATGATAATTGGACCCCCTAGGGTAATAATGCAAACTGTGATTGTATTTTAGTAGAGGATGTCCAGTTTTGTTGAGTATAATATTAAAATGAAATAAAATATATGCTTCATGAAACACAACTATTTTATATTTTATTAATTTATGTAGTGGTGACTAGTCACCACTATTTAAATTAATAAAATAGAAGATAGTTTTGTCTGACCAAGTATATATTTTATTTAATTTTGTTATGTAATTGTATTTTTTTTCAGACATTGACATCCATTCTTTGTCTGCATAATAGCATACACATACATAGTCCCAAAAAGTGACACCTTGAAAACTGTTACAAACTCAGAGCATCTTATATACCTTTCAGCACTTAACGCCCTACCTGAAAAATTATTTTTTGTTAAATTAAACACACATTGCCTTATTTGCAACATTAAAATAGCCTATGAATTCTCCCCCCCCCCCCATGAAATAGAACAATTTTGGCACATTGTGTTACAAAGTAAGCCTAATGTTCAGGAGAATAGTATGTGACTTAAGTATGGGCAACCATGATGATGCGTGAAATGCTGCTGTACTGTATTTCACTATATTTCCAACTAATCAGCTGCATGCATCAGAGTCCCCTATGAAAAGCTAGTTGATTCTCAGCTGGTCAAGAAGCTTCATAACATTTTATGGAACCAAAGGTTCATTACCGTGTTCACAAGAGACTACTTGTCCCTCTCTTTGAGCCAGATGAATACAGTCCACAACATTATATAAAATTGCCTTAGGTTCCATTTTTTTATTCTCCTGTCTACACATACATCATCCAAGTGATCTCTTCCCTTCTGGTTTCCCAACCAAAACCCTGTATGCTTTTCGCTTCTCCATGAATGCGGCATGCCCCATCCATTTCATTGCCCTTCTCTGTATCATTGCAGTACTGATCATTAATTTCATCATGCAGTTTTCTCCATCCTCAACCCATGGTTTTTACTTAATGTGAAAGGTGAAGCCAACTTTGTTATCTTTATCCATGTAAGAGCATTTTGTTGATTACATCTCATCTCTGATCACAGTCATAGTGGGTGCAACATAACTGTGTGGATACAACAGTGCCTTTTATTATACTGCAAGAAAGAACATAAGCTCTGCTGAGGAGGAGCCCTCCTGTTGGCAGCCAGTAGAGGCCAGCATGTGTTCAAATTCACTCTGCATTAATCTTGAAGAGAAGTATAAAGTAAAGGCAACATAGAATATAACAAGTCTTTCTCTTACAGACTCCTTATGAAAACAGAATGTACAGTCTGAAGATTGAATGTGGACAAAGATATCCAGATGAAAGTCCAAGTGCAAAATTTATTTCTAGAATCAATATGAATTGTGTCAACACTACCAATGGCATGGTAAGTAGAATTTAGTTGGTAATTTATTACTGGGTTGAACTTCTCGACTAAAGCCTGATACGTGGTATTATTGTTGGTCAGTTACCACGACAGTGGTTATTTAAAGTACAGTTCAGTTGCAATATGGTAATGATTAAGGAAGCTTGCTCCAACCAGAACTTCTGTGTCTATTTGTATGTAAGTATATTTTTAGTGAAAATATGGTTTGGAAAACAGTGAAATGCTTTATTGAGATTATCAGAGTAGATAAATATTTTAGTATATCCCATTGTGCACTTGGTGCTATATAATAGGCATTCTTCTTTAAACTCCATGTTTATATCCGTTCTCACATCTTGTACAGATCCCTGTAACCTCTGTAGTTGCTGCAGTTGCCAAAGTTTGATGACCGTTATTTGACAAATCATAAATAAAGCTTTATATATATATATATATATATATATACACACACACACACACACACACACACACACACATACATGGGTCTGTGCATCATGTATCGAATTTAATAATTGTTTTCCAACAAGATGCGACTTACTCAGTTTATTTAATTTCTGTAGGCAGCTCTACATGTTTCGGGTGTTGACACCCATCATCAGGAGCTCGTACAACTGTAAATACAGCTTCTGGTATTGATTAACCGGATCTACTACCATCTGCTCTCGTTGTTGAGTTGGAACTGATTCATGTGTATTGTAGAGTAGGTACTGTACGATACACATGAATCAGTTCCAACTCAACAACGAGAGTGGATGGTAATAGATCCGGTTAATCAATACCAGAAGCTGTATTTACAGTTGTACGATCTCCTGATGATGGGTGTCAGCACCTGAAACATGTAGAGCTGCCTACAGAAATGTAATAAACTGATTAAGTAGCATCTTGTTGGAAAATTATTAATTTCATAAATAAAGCATTTTTAAAAGTTACTAAGTTTGTTAATTGTGCTTGCAGTGATATGTAGAATTGGTGTACAAAATACCAAGCACCAGGTCAGATTTTTGACCTGTGCTGTAGAATAGCATGACAAATGGAGCAAGTTTTTCCAGGCTCCATAAATTTTAATAGGGAGGTGGCTTCTTCCTTTTTCTTTCGAATGGGACCTCTATATTCAAAATTCCTGTTCAGAGTTCCGTTTGCATTGCACGTTTGCTCACTTCTTTATCTAGCCAAGTTTTTTCCATGTGATAGTATTTGTACATATTTAACATTTTCACCTTCTCTGTCAGATACAGTCCATTCTATGTGGAAATCACATTCTGACTGAATTTCAATCTGAGAGTGATGTGGTAAAATTTACATAAGTTGATACATATCGTTACTGCCTAGGTTTAAAATAGAATCTTAAACAAAATTTCTTCTGACTAGAATTCTTTGTTGTTTTGAAGGTGGATAACAGAGCCGTTCCAGTTTTGGCAAGATGGCAGCGTGATTACACAATTAAGACTGTATTACAAGAGCTGCGAAGGATTATGACCTTGAAAGAGAATATGAAACTTTCTCAACCCCCGGAGGGCAGTTCGTTTTAGCAATGAAGCATCAGGTCTCACAGCAGTTTGTCCATACCTCTGTCTCTGGATCCAGGGGTTAATGAATATTCAGTTCAATCTTAATAAGAGTGATGTGTTGGATTCCTCATAAAATAAAAAGTTTAAGCAAAATGATATACGGAGCCATACCTTGGAATGATGTTTTCATATGGATAGCCTTGTCAGCACTGCACTTGAATTCAGAGTGGTAGCGTTTATCATGTTCAGAGAGATACAGTTAACACTATGTACATTAAATTGGTTTTTATTTTAATTTACAAAGTAATTATTCACTGAGAAATACCTATAGTAGTTGTCCTATTATTCTGCTTCCCAAGCAATAATAATAATTTATTTAAAGTGGACTTGAACGTGAAGGAGAAAATACATACACTTAATGTTACATGACTTATCATTATGTTAGTTCCCATACAGTAATGTGTATTGCACATATTTTATATATCTGTTTTTAATTACCAACATGCATAGAGTTACGCTGAATTTGATAGATTGCGAAGAAATTATGGTTTTGAATACAGTCTGTGAAATGTACTACCAGAATGTCATTCATGTTGCATGTGGTGTGGAGAAGGTATTTATTTGCTGACCCTGGTGGAACTGTAACTTCACAACTAGTGTTATTGCTGATCTCTCTGGGTATGACTGAAATATAAGCTTTTCGCACTTGTGAAAATAAGTCGGTCTTACATGTTTGGCTTTTGTAATATTTCATTTATGAGTACCTTGTTTCTTCTGCTCAGAAACGATTGGTATTCATCAATCTGTGTTACATAAAGGAAACATTTTTTGCAAAAATCTCCAGACAAGTTGCATTACTTTCATTTCTCTCATTACACCATATGTCTGTGATTAAACTGAAGGATTTTTAAATTTACTGTCACTGTTCTGTGTGAAGAGAATAACAGTAATTGACATAATGACATGTTTTAAGTAAGGGTGAAATAAAACAATAGGGAGGTGGGTTCGTTACTGTTGCAGACATGTGACACCATTTTTGAAACGAAGGTATTGCTCTTTGTACCAGTAATATGTTAATGATTTGTGAAACACTAGCATGTTACTTTGTTAGCTAGGAAACCTTTTAAGCGCTATGCATGGATATTTGATATTTATTCAGCCAAGTCATTTTGGTAGGGCAGAAACTTGGCACTTCAAAGGGTTCATATGTATCAGCATCAGAATAGGTAACAGTTGATGATTCATAAAGTTAAGGATTTGTATGATACTGGAATATGTAATAAGTAACTATTAATCTTATTATTTGTGTTTGAAAATATAAGATTTGAGCTTTCATTTGCAAAGAGGTGAGCTAACATAATTGGCACTCTTTTTAGCACCTCTGTCAGTGATAGATTTCCCCCCCTCCAGTAGATCGAGCTGTTAGTTTACAAACTCGACTGCTGGTTTGGAAGATGACAAGAGGTCAGTTCCTTCATGGAGATATGTACTTGTGTTTTCTTCATTTTCTTTTACTCTTGACGAACAAACATTCGAATATAACTGGGACAGAGCCCAGCTTTTGGTTCTGTTCTATGTCCGCAGCCAGGTACGCATGTGTCTCAACTTCCCAGCTTAGAATGCTGCCGCTTTCTCCTCCTCCCCCGTCTCCCCCACTCCCTTAGGTATCACTGAAATATGCAGGGGAGGATGAATGTGTGAAGTTGTTATTTGTGTGTGTAAAAGTTGTACAAGTCCAAATTGTCTTTGTGCTTGTTTGTAGGAGTTTCTGCATTTTTGGACAGATTTGGTGTAATTTTAGGTCATTGTTTTATTATATGCAGAGTACCGATATTTATTTTGATAATTCTGCACTTCTTGGCTCAATGAAAACATAAGTGTAATGTAATGTCGATATGTAGGGTTAACTGATGGAGGGTCACATTTACTGTTCTTCAAAACTGAATAATTTTACAGCCATTTAAAGATAGTTCTAGTTACTGCGCTTAAAACCAGAATGTTTTCACAAAGTGTATGATAACTTATGATTTTTATTGAGCATTGTTGAATGTGAACCTTATTCAGTTGATATTAAAAATGTAACGAAGCTAATTTCACTGCACATTCAATATAATGTTTCAGAAATGAGTAAGGTGTATTATTTTATTTTACACATGGTTGATCTTGTAACAACGTCCTTTTATTTTAGTGAGATATGAGAGTAATTGAAGTGAAGACAGGTTTTTTTTTTCTTTTCTTTTCCCTTAAATGCCTGTATTGCTTTCCAGTACAAATAACATTCACTGCACTTCATTCATGATGCAGTTCATTTCCCAACACATCTTCCAGCTAATCACCAGTGCCATGACATCACTGCAGGAATTATTTTTGTAACCAGTTCTGCACTGCAAGATGTTCCCGATCAGTAGAGAAGTGGATTCAACTAAGTAGCACTTCAGGAGTCCATACAGTTGATGGTCATGTGTTTCAGGGTCTGGTGAGTAAGGCAGGTGTGAAGGTTTCCCATAGCCTGGTGACTGTACCATTTACTCATGAGTTACATGGAAATAGTTGTCACAATGTGGACAAGTCTGTCATTTTTTTAGTGGCTAGTTTCAGAATCTTCCTTGCAAATATGCAGTACATTTCTCTCTTGGCTCTAAAACCATTCAGTTGGAAATCTGTTATTTTGGTGCAGTTCATGTTGAATGAAACATTCAACATGATTATTTCAGCTGATGGGGCTAATTAGAATTTTTGGTCTTTTGTAGTGAAAAATGAGATGATTTTTGGCTGTCTTGTGTAGTTTTAACCTGAACATAGCGCTCTCATAACTGGTTTCCTGTTGTGATTCATCACCAAAAAGTCATTACCCTGTCCTCTGCTGCTTTTGTTGAGATGCAACTGTTGTATTTCACCCAATATCTGCCTAATCCAGACACACTTCATTGAATTCCAACTCCTTTAGGATGTGATTATGGACTGGACCGACACGTATTATCAGTGTTGCAGGTTATCCAAAGTTACTGGGTGATTGTCATGACTTTGATGCCCTGCTTCTAGGCTGATAACGTGGCATGGCTGGACTGGTTGTGTGGCATGATCCAACTAAACATATCTGCCTATTTAGGATACAATCTCCAGATACGTCACCAATACAGCCTTCATCCCGTTATAAACATTCACTCCTTTCTCCCTTTGAGCTGCTACATTGAAAATAATAATAATAATAATAATACACATTTGTTAATGTAGTACATTCTTCTACATGGACCATCATTTTGGAACTGGGCTTTTTTTGTGGTGAGACTTGTGTTAGCCATAGTGCTAATGTGAGGGTTGCAGGTTAACAAACACAAAAGAAAATAATGAGTTTTTGCTCCAAAATGTGTTCTACTAGAGCAGTTGTTTCAGTTTGAATTACCCCCATACTTCTGTCGATCTCAATTGCTGTTTGGAAGTTGATGACTTACGTTGAGAATATTTTAACATTTTCACCTTTTCTATGTTAAATTGAACCATAAATCACAATGTTATGGTACTGAGAAGTTTTCTTGGCACACTGTCAAACATTACCTGAGTTGAACTTGTAGAGTTCTTTACCCTGATTAATGTAGCATTTACCTGGAAATACGTAAACATAACGCAGACTAGTTTATTGTCATACAGTTGAAATTACCTCTCCAGAATTGTGACAGCATTCTGTATGAATAAAATAATTCATAAAGTTTCAAATCTATTTGGTGTGTGTGTGTGTGTTTTAATGTATTCTTATTGCACAGTATTACTGTGAATGCTATAGAGAGGGCATCTTGCAGGATAGAATATTTATGTGTGGTGAAACAGTAGTTACAAAGAAGAGAAGCTGGTTAAAATAAATATTCACAAGAGGAAGATCACATATTAAAGCATCAGCTGACCAAGGCCATTATAGAATTCTGATTATACTTGGCATAATAAAGTAACTAAATGAATTTTACATTCAAACCTAAGAGAAGCTTAAGCGTAGGATGACCTAGAAGGGGGTGGCATAAGACAGTATTGTTCATCACTCACTCTTCATTTACGTGCATATTTCCAACTTTTAATACAGTATTGTTAAATAATACGATATTTTCAAAGTGGCAATATGTGCGCATACTCAGATGGTTTGTATTAGGACCAATCAATTAGTAACTAAAGTAAAACTTTAAAATGTCACTATAGCAAACCACATGTGAAGCACCAGGCCTGAAATGATATAGAAGTAATTTGTATTTTCTAAACTAGACATTCCTCAAGTTTGACCTGTGTACAAGCAGTCATGTGTAACCTTCAGTTGGGCAGTCCACAAAATGGGTGTGCCCATTCTACTGGAAGAGTTGTCTTATGTTAGGTTGTATATTGATTATATTTCGTTTATTATTCTATTAAAAATGTCAGTTATATATATATATATATGTATGTGTGTGTGTGTGTTTTCTTTAGCAACTTTAGCACAGCATTACTATTAAGTAAGAAAGTGAAAAGCTTTGAGTAATTTAGAGAGACCAAATTTTCAAGTAGTCAGGGAACAAAAAAATTTGTAAAATACTTTTTTATACCATAATTCTCGATAGGTGGCAAAATTAATAACTCAGGAGGCAGAGTTCTTGAGAAGTTGGTAGCTACTTGGTTAGAAATTCTCAGCCTGTTATAAAACCAGCTGTTCACAAGAGCATCCCACAGAAGCAGTTCTGAGCCAGTTGGATCCATTTCACACGATAACCGTTGTAAGATTTAGTTTTTGACATTTTGAGGACCGTGCATCATGATATATTCTTATAATAAAACCAACGAGAAGCACTAATTTATTTTTGGAATAGGACTCTACATGTTTCGGACAGTATCTCTGTCCATCATTAGTAGTCTAGCACTGTACACACAGCAATAGGTATAGGTCACTGCTTGCTAGCAGGATCAGGATCCTGATCCCTCTAGCAAGCAGTCAGCACAACCTGTATGACCTATACCTATTGCTGTGTGTACTTCACAAGGTACAGGCCTCTCCAATGTTGGATGGCCATAATTTTACTCAATATATTCATGCTTATGTTGCATATGTGGTGATGTCTGCAGGATCAGACTGTATCTCAGCTAAGTCCGTGTTGGATCTGTGACGGGCAGATTGGCGCTGGATTCGGTTTTTTTAAAACTACTTCAGTTTCCACTGATATCATCCCACCAATGCTGCATATTCATACATTGTTTGTCTACCATTGAAACCATATAAGTGGGGTGGCCATCTAGGCAAGCTTTGGGAACTGTGCTGTAGGAGGCAACTTAGGCAAGAGACAGGCACCAATAAAATAATTTTTTTTTTTTCTTTATTTGGTGGCTTTCCAGTGACATTGTGGCTCCCCTGCTAGCAGGGATAGCCAGAATGTATCACTCAAACATGTCTGTCTCTCTGCAGCTGCAGCCTGAGGACATACCATGCTGTGGTGACAAGGGCATCCACTTAACATGCCTTTCATGATGACTTAAAAACTACACAGGGCTTTCCACTTACGCTTCATTCTCTACTGTGAGCATTTCTTTTAATTTATTTTTTAAAGGCTTTCCTTATTAGATACAGGCAATTGACAAAGACATTACAGAGTATAGTAATATGCATGTGATGTATCAGAGTACTCTGATATACACAACGTGATGTTTGCACACTTGAAACACAGGAATCGTACATTTTCTATCCCTAATAGACACACACTACACATGAAAAGAGCTACAAGAATTGTAGATACCATTAGTATGTGGTCCCAGAAACTTTTATTGTAGTTAGTGTAAGGCAGTGATTATATAAAACTCCACATTTTGTATAAAAATATGTATGATATATATTACAGAGGTAGAATTTATATGACAACTGGAAAAGGAGTAATCTATAATCTTAAAACCTGGTTGCCTTTGGTTTCTGTTTTCATTTAGTTGTTACTGTGAATTTATCCATAATTTACATCAGGAAATGTGAATGTGTTGCATGTTTCTTCATACATGAGTTTAATTTTTAGAAAAATCTAGCCTGTATACAGGCAGGTCTCATTTTGTGCAATTTTGGTTTAACATGATTTGTCGTAGACGATCCATGGCCATTTTTGTCTTGTGTTGGAGACTAGCAAAAAGTGATGTCACTCTCACGCCATCAGTCACGTGTGGATTGATTACATTAGTGATATGCGACTGATTTAGTTCCCTCTTCAACAGCCTTGGCTTTTGTTGCCAAAATGAGTGACAAATGTAAATCTACATCACCTAGTGCAATACAAGTGAAAAATCTGTGAATCGCTACTGAAGAGAAATTGGATGTAATAAGCTGAATCAAAAAGGTGAACGAATCATTGACATATGCTGTAATGATAGATTTGCTAATAGTAGCATATGTAAAATTCGTGATAATTCTGATAGGAGTACAGAAAGTGATAAGTCAGGAACTAAGTATTTGTATAGCAAGACTACCACAGTCCTAGGGGAATGAACCATACCAACAATTACGGATGTCTCTTACATTTTTATTGCATTAGAAGTAAATAAATTTATTGCATAGAAATGTATGTATACTGTATGTACAGTATGTATATACTCCATTGGTCCGTATGTCCACTAGGGGTATAGTCGTACACTATAAAGGGTAACATTGTCAGTCCCCTAACCTCCAGGAAATACCCTGTTTTAAATGGGAATTTTGTGTTCGGTTTGTGCGACTTTTTAGGAATATAACACAGGCACAAAACAACCTGCCTGTATTCACCCATATGTGCAGTGCAGTCTGTAATATTTTTAAAATCTTGAGTATCCACAATACAATAAGTCTGTGTACACAGTAAACCCACATAATTTTTAAGCAAATAGTAAAACTTTTTCTGTGGATCTCTTAATCATGAAGCATTATTATTAGGAACTCTCTTGACAGTAAATTCCATCAGCTAATATGAGCTGCCAGACTAGGTGAGCCTTGCCTTCTCCCACCATCTTATTCATAATTTCCCAGTCTTCATTGCTTACACCTTTCTCATGAAGTAGCTGTAATTTCTGATAAACTGTGAAAAAATACACAAATCATTCTCCACTTCACTTACATATGCTTAAGAAGAACAAGACATGGATCTTCATCGTTGTACTGTGCATTTCGTAGAGTCATTTAATTAGCACATACATAAAATTTTTTTACATTAAAATATTTAAAATCGCTCCAACACGTTTCGATCCTAAGATTATCTTCAGGGAGCTACGCTGTTCCTTGCTAAAGTCACATTTTTAAAAACACTCACTGATTAATTTCCTTATATTAATTTAGTGTTGTGGCAGCATATCATGTTGTGTAAGTTGTATGCCACTGAGAGTGCGCCTGGCGCCTGGCACTCTTAGGATCACACGTTGGAGCGATTTTAAATGTTTTAATGTAAAAAAAATTTTATATATGTGCATTAGTTGGTGTGCTAATTAAATAAGACATTGTGGAATTTGCAGTGTTACATAATAAAGAGCTTTGTGACATCTTCTGGTCACTTTCTATGATACTGAAAACGTACTATGCACACAACTTGGGTGGTGGAAATGAACTGTATAAAAAAACTTTGGTTGGAGCTTTCTTTCTGAACAATTGAATACTTCCTAAAATGGTGCCCTTTTCTCCTGTAAAAGCTGTATTGAAATAGCTGCATGTCCTGGTTGTTGCACTGGTATTTTCTGTTTTAGATCTTAGTGTGTGTGTATGTGTGAAACACATTCCCTGGTCTTAAGTAACAACAAGAGACTGTCATCTGTAGATGACCAAACAAAGCACAAGCATGATCTGAGTGAACAGCAAACACTCCACATATCACACAAATGATTTTGTTCATGAATTGTTCAAACAGTACTGCTACATTTACTTACCATGTAGGAAATTTTCAACTCCTAGTTTTTGTTCAAGGACCATCCTCCACTCTTCAATACGTGAAAACATGGTTTCCTCTTCATATCTCATGGCTTTACCATTTTCATCTGGAAATTTTGTATGTCATGTATAGAAAAGAACTTGAACAATACAAAAATTAAGATAATTTTGCCACAATTGACACATACTAGACACAGTTACTACAGGTTTCAGTCCTGCAACATGGTAATGCTAATTGAAAATGCAGTAGGGGATGAACAATACGCTGCAATAATAGCATGTTCTACTTCTACTTCTACTACAGCTGTAAGTAATGCTGGCACAGTGATTAACATTTAAAGCTTTGCCTCCCTGCCAAGTATTTCTAGTACCTAGAAAAACGTATATTGAAACTGTCAGTCCCCACTTGGAAGAGTTAGCAAGGCAGCACAGTCAGTATAGTGACCAGGCTACAGATGGGATAACGGAAGAAGTGGCTTCAATTCCCAGCAGGGATGGATGTTTTTCTGTTCCTCACTTTTCAGGCCAGCTGTGTGACCCACCATCCTCCTGTCAAGTGTGTACTAGGGGCTTATTCCCCAGTGGCAGAGTCATCAGTGATATGTGAGCTTATCACTTAATGCCATCAAGAATCAATGCTTAAGAAGGAGTGGAGATTTACCTGCACTACTTTATGTAAAATTGTTCCTGGCCAGGTGTCTTGGTTAAGAAACTTTAAAGGTAGTTTAGATGAGTGACTCTCACACATTTTAGACGTTCACATTACTTCCATGGTGCACTTTTTAGGGAGAGGACTAATTTAATCTTACTCAATAATATACCCTAAGTCTACAGTACCCCTTCCCAGATGTTAGCTTTCTGTTTTTCAAAAAATAATGTCTTAGCTATGCTTGGAAATTCTGATAAAAGTTTCTTTAAAATATTAAGAGAAATATGAATTGAGATTTGAACACAAGAAGTCATTTTTACATTAAAGCAGGGAATGAAGTAATATGCCCCTTGACCTGTTTTGTTCTTCTAGCTTCCCTCCTCCCTGCAACCAGTTACCAAACCTCTATTCATATCCTGTTGTACTACTGTTTATGTTTCTACATGCAGCAGACACAAAGGTAGTTTCAGCTTTAAGTATTTGTTCGCACTAGTTCCTGTGAAACTCATTTCATTGAATAATCACGATCTTACAGGAATGGAATTATATTAGGGGAGAAAAAAAATTTGACCACAGTAGAAGGTAACATGCATAGGAATAATGTGTTTTTCAGATTAGAGTGGGCCAAGCTTTGAATGTGTGTTCCAAGTGCATTCTGTATGATCATGCATATGTCATTGGCCATTATGTTTTTTTTTTATGTGCGTCATCCCCGTTGTGTGATATACAATTAGTATGGCAATATATGTGCGTGGCACTTACCGTCAAACACAACTAGTTGTGTTTGATGGTAAGTGCCACGCACATTTATTGCCATACCATTATGTTTACTGTTGACATTACTGGGACAATTAAAATGTATTTTTTCTTCCTTATATTGTCAAGTATGTAGTATCAGTGATTTAAATAATGTATAGGATAAATCCTATACATCATCTTCTTTATTTGCCTTTTAGTTGATATATGGCATCATTCCTATGATGCAATATTTACATCTGGATATACAAAATGGTCCCCATTACTTTCTAATGTGTTCTGCATAAAACTTTCTTAAAATAACATATCTGTCATCTTCCTTCTGTATTGTAATTATGTATTTTCTCTAATATAAAATGAATGCTAATAGTCGGTTTATTATGACTGCAGGTATAATTTTTTACATTCTTTATTTATTTAACAATACCTTCAATAGCCCAGATTGCATAGCATCTATTGAGAGATATGTAGTGAGGAATAATGAACTGGTAAGAATGTGGAAGGAAGAAGTTATGGCTTAATTTGAGGTATTATATTGACTGGGGAATGGAGGAGATTGCATAACGAGGAGCTAAATGATCTGTACACCTCACCCAATATTGTGTAGGTGATAAAATTGAGAAGAATGAGATGAGCTGGGTATTTGGTGTGTATGGATGAGGAGAGGGGGGTGTACAGGGTCTTGCTGGGGAAACTGGAGGGAAAGAGCCCACTGGGGAGACCTAGGCGTTGATGGGTGGATAATATTAGGCTGGATCTCCAGGAGGTGGGATGTGGGTATGTGGACTGCATTGGGCTGGCGCAGGATAGAGACAGGTGGCGGACGCTTGTGAGTGCGGTAATGAACCTTCGGGTTCCGTGAAATGCGGGGAATTTCTTGACTAGCTGCAAACCAGTTAGCTTCTCAAGAAGG
>Ga0123352_10010987_pt1 | contig 14244 bp, 17 predicted proteins | sample TergutLab28metaG_FD_89700 | JGI IMG/M metagenome (GOLD analysis project Ga0123352, IMG submission 89700) | Labiotermes labralis P1 segment gut microbial communities from Petit-Saut dam, French Guiana - Lab288 P1 | ecosystem: Host-associated > Arthropoda: Insects > Digestive system > Gut ... | reverse complement strand
GCCCTAATGCGTGATGGGCGAAATTATGAACGGAACAACCGAATAACGAACCGAACCCCACAAGGCAAATTGTAAGCCTTGTGGGGTTTTGCGATTAAAAAGTCCTTGACAAAATGCCACAGGCAAGACGATGAAATCCATACTCATTTCCTGTGGGGCGCGGCTTGCCCCCTTCGACATCGGGCAACTCCGGGAAGTCATCACCTATGACGAGTTGGAGTTAGACCGTATGGGCGACAGAAAGACAGCGACATTCTTCATCATATCCGACACGGACAGCACCTACAACTTCCTCGTGGCTATCGCATTTTCGATGATGTTCAACATTCTATGTGAGAGGGCAGACAACAAATACGGCGGCTCTTTGCCCCATCATGTGCGCGTCCTCTGGGACGAGGTAGCCAACACAGGACAGGTCGATCAGCTCGAAAAAATTTGCGCCGTGCTTAGGTCGAGAAATCTAAGCATATGCCTGTTTTGGCAAGCATTATCTCAGCAAAAAGCACTATACAAGGATCATTCCGAAACAATTTCAGGCAATATGGACAGCGTTATTTTCCTCGGAGGGCGTGAGCATAGTACCATCAAAGAACTCTCCGAGGTCTTGGGGAAAGGTACAATCTCCAACCAAACCGAAGGCCGGACACGGGGCCAGTCCCCCAGCTATAACCAGAATATGCAACAACTGGGGCGCGAACTCATGACGATGGACGAGCTAACAACGATGCCCGGAGACAAGTGTATTCTGCAACTGCGGGGCTTGCGGCCCTTTTTAAGCCCCAAATATGATCTCCGCAAGCATCCCAATTTCAAACACACCGCCGAGGCCAGCAAGCGCAACGCCTTTGACATTACAAAACTTGTCACCCGGCGCATGATGAAGCTGAATCCCAACGAGCAGTACACATTATACGAGGTGGACGCAACGGACGCGGACGAAATCATAATCGAGGACGAGGACATCTTTGATTATGATGATTTGGACGATCCCGATGCGTTTGTCTAACTTCGGGCCAGATTGGCCCGAAGTCCCCGCCGCCAGAGATGGCGGTTTTTTGCGCTCAAAATCAATCAAACACGGAGGAAACAAATGGAGTTTTTTACAAGTGCCGTTGGCACATTGCAGACCCTTGTTGTTGCCCTGGGTGCAGGGCTTGGAGCATGGGGTGTTATCAATCTTTTAGAGGGCTATGGCGGAGATAACCCCGCCGCGAAAAGCCAAGGGATGAAGCAACTCATGGCTGGCGGCGGCATCATCCTTCTTGGTACCACTTTGGTGCCTCTGCTGGCAAATCTGTTTTAGGTAGGGCGATATGGGATTTCTCACCGACTGGATCGCGGACTTTATACGAGGTCTGCTGGTTGACGGGATCATGTCAAACCTCGGCGGGCTGTTTGACGGTGTAAACGCCCAGGTCGGAGAGATTGCAAACACAGTGGGAACATCCCCGGCGGCATGGCATCCGGGGGTGTTCTCCCTCATTCAGCAACTTTCCGAAACCATTGTATTACCCATTGCCGGGGTCATCCTTACTTTTGTCGCCACTTATGAGTTGATACAGCTAATCATCGACAGAAACAACCTAAACGAAATAGACACCTGGATATTCTTCAAGTGGGTATTCAAGACCGCCATCGCCGTAATGATCCTAGCCAATACGTTTACCGCAGTTATGGCGATATTTGACGTGGCCCAGAGCGTAGTCAGTGGGGCCGGAAACCTAATTGGAGACAGTACCGCCGTTACGCCGGATATGCTGGAAACCTTCCGATATGAACTCATGGAGATGGAGCTAGGCCATCTGCTTGGCCTCTGGCTTCAATCATTTTTGGTGCAGACAATCATGCTTGCGTTGAATATCGTGGTCTTTGTGATTGTCTACGGCAGAATGATTGAGATATTTTTACTCACCAGCTTGGCACCCATCCCCTTCGCCACTTTAAGCAACCGTGAATTTGGGAGCATGGGTCAAAACTATTTTAAGTCCCTTTGTGCTATCGGATTCCAGGGCTTTCTAATCCTGGTATGTGTGGCGATCTATGCTGTTTTGGTGCAGAGTATTATCACCAGCGGCGACCCCATCGGTGCGATCTGGCTTACAGTGGGGTATACGGTTTTGCTCTGCTTCACCCTATTTAAGACGGGAAGCCTTGCCAAGTCCATCTTTGGGGCAAGTGGATAATTTTGAAAAGGAGAACTTTTTATGGCTACTGACAAAACAACTGCGGCACCAGAGACCGCGCCGCTAAAGCTAGATTTTTCAGCGGTTCGCGTGGTTACACCAAGAGACAACTTTTTAGGCTTTGCCAATGTGGTGATCAATGACGCTATCAAAATCGACGGCCTACGCATTATGCAGGGCGAAAAAGGCATTTATGCCGGGATGCCCAGCGTTCCAGACCCTCAAAGAGAGGGTGAGTATAAGGACATCGCATATCCCATCACACCCGAAGCCCGCGCCGCACTGGATCAGGGCTTGGGTGAGGCATATATGGCGCGACTTGAACAGGAGCAGAATCGTCTTGTTGCGGCTAGGGCGAAACAAAAGCAAGGCTACCAAAAGCCAGAGCAAAAGGGTCTAAAAGAGCAGATTGCCGAGGGCAAAGAGCAAGCGGCAAAAGATAATGCCGCCCGGCGCGGCCAGGGACAGCGCGGCAGAGATCAACAGCCGGAACACGCCAGCCGATAAACAGGAGGCGCGAATGTTTAAGAAGCCCGAAAAATCCCCCTGGGGAGAGGTTCAGCATTGCGACCCCCTTTGTCCCGGCGTGTTCATGGTGACAACACCCGGACATGGCGGCATCTTAGTATCAAAAGAAATCGCCGCCGCGCTTTCTCCCGCCGCTCGAAAGGGTGGCTTTCGCCAGGGTGGGTATCTCTGCTTTGAGGAAGATACCCAGGAGCATATCGTACTACGGGAGCTTTTGGATAAAAAGTTGTGGAACATTCCAGACCGCATCAGAGATCGGGCGGCCTTTGAGGACGCGATCAACAAGTCTCTGCGGGAGCATAACCCGGATTATTGGAGAGCGCGGCAGACTGGGATCGAACGGGCCGCGCTCCGGCGGGCGGTACCCACGGCGGCCCATCATGCGGAACGATAAAACTTCGGGCCAGATTGGCCCGAAGTTGGAGGGGTGTATATGATGGCATCCATCGTTATATCATTTCCGGCAGATTGCGCTTGCTATATACAAACCGCCTGACTTCCATCACATTTTCAATTACAACGTAGAAGATGGAGAAGTTTCTAACATTGATCCTATAGTATGGATGTTTCCGCTTTCGTGTAGAGGGGTATGGTTGGAAGCTTAACGGATTACCCCGCCGTTTCATGATAGCTTTTTCAGCATCCTCTACAAGTCGCAGTGCTGCTTCGGGGTTTTGGAGCGTGAAAGTAATATAATCCCGCGCCGCCGCTAGGTCATGCTCAAATTGCGGAAGATAACTGAGCGTGTATTTTTTATCCATTTACGCCCTCTTTCAAGCGCGCAAACACTTCATCATGGGTGTAGCGGACATCGGAAGCGGCGGCGGCATAGTCCGCCTCGTCTAACTTCAATTCCACGTCGTCCATCAATTCGGCGTACTGTTCAAGGCTCATTACAACCATTGTGCCATAGCCATTTTTCGTTAGGTAAACTGGCTGGCCGTTGCTAACCGTGGTCTCAATTTCCGGGAATTTGTTTCTTAAATCGGATACGGGTCTAATCTGGATCACTGCGATCACCTCCGCGCTATATTATCATAATTTTATCACAATACTATCCATATGTAAACAAGGAAAGGAGAAAAAAGAAAAGTGGCCTATGTGAATATCCCGAACGACCTATCCAAAATCAAGACAAAGTTGGCCTTTAACTTGACCAAACGCCAGCTAATTTGCTTTGGCACAGCGGCGGTGATCGGCATACCAACATACCTTTTTACCCGTTCTGTTATCGGCAACATGGGAGCAATGTTTTTAATGATCGTCCTCATGCTCCCCTGCTTTCTGCTTGCCATGTACGAGCGAGACGGCCTACCCTTTGAGAAGGTTGTGCGGAACATTGCCCGATCCAGGTTTCTTTGGCCCACCGTGCGGCCATATAAGACAGAGAATTTTTACCATACTATCACTAATAAGCGGGAGGTACAACCGATTGGCACAGCCCAAAAAACAACTGTCAAAAAGATATAGGCCCCAAAAGAAGCGGGGGCCGCAGACGGCACAGCAGACCATCCCATACCGCGAAATGCTCAAAGACGGCATTTGCATGGTGCGGGATGGTTTTTTTACGAAAACTATCGCCTATGAGGACATTAACTACTCCGTAGCCTCTACGGACGATCAGGCCGCCATCTTTGACGGCTACAGCGCATTTCTGAACTACTTTGACAGCGCCCTGCCCTTTCAGATGTCCTTTATCAATCACCGCTCCCGGCCCGAAAGCCGCTACACCGTCAACGTCCCCCCGCAAGATGACGAGTTTAACAGTATTCGCGGGGAGTATGTAGAGATGATGGAGCGGCAGGTTGCCCGGAGCAATAACGGGATTGTGCGCTCCAAATTCATCACCTTTGGACTTGCCGCCGACAATCTAGCCAAGGCGCGGCCCCGACTGGATCGGGTGGAGGCTGACATCATCAACAACTATAAAAAGCTGGGGGTACAGTGTCACGCACTTTCCGGCCTAGAGCGGTTGGAACTGCTACATAGCCAGCTACATCCCGGAGGCCGGGATAAATTTAACTTCTCCTGGGACATGATACCCAAAACCGGCATGGGGACGAAAGATTTTATCGCCCCCACCAGCTTTGACTTCCGGCAGACCCGATACTTCCGTGTCGGGAGAACATGGGGGGCCAGCTCCTACTTGCAGATCATGGCCTCGGAACTCTCGGATAAGCTCTTGCGGGAACTCTTGGAACTGGACGCGGAGATGACCGTTACTATGCACGTTCAGACGGTAGACCAGACGAAGGCCATCAAAGCCGTGAAAACAAAGGTTTCGGACATTGATAAAATGAAGATCGAGGCCCAAAAGCAAGCCGTCCGCGCCGGATATGACTTCGACATTTTGCCGCCAGATCTGATTACCTACAGCAAGGACGCGGCGGCTCTGCTCTCCGATTTGCAGAGTAGAAACGAAAGAATGTTTTTGCTCACTTTCCTTATCAACAACACAGCTTCCACAAAGAGTCAACTGGATAATGACATCTTTACGGTCTCCGGCATCGCGCAAAAACACAACTGCGCCCTGAAAAGGCTGGATTTCCAACAGGAACAGGGCTTTATGAGCAGTTTGGCCTTGGGCTACAATGGCGTAGAGATACAGCGGGGACTTACCACAAGCAGCACTGCTATCTTCATACCCTTTATGACCCAGGAGTTACGGATGGGCGGCCCTTCCATCTATTACGGCCTCAATGCCCTCTCCCACAATATCATCATGGCCGACAGGAAGAAATTGAAGAACCCGAACGGACTGTTTTTAGGGGTTCCCGGTTGCCTTGTCGGAGAGACAAGGGTACAGCTTGCCAGTGGTGAGATAGCCAGCCTTGCCGATCTTGTTGAAAGGGGCATCAAAGAAACGACAATAAAAGCATATGACGAGACCACGAGAACGATTGTAAACGCGAAAGCCTTTGATATTCGTATCAGCAAAAAAACAGATACCTTAAAAAATCTGCATTTGAGCGATGGCAGTGTTATCTCCTGCACGGATACGCACTTGATTTTAGACCATGCTCTACAGTATATCCCCGCCGAAGAAATCCCAGAGGGGCATAAACTTTGCGGAGGGCTTACGGTAACTCGCGTTTCCACAACGAAATTGCCGCATCCAATCCCTGTGTACGACATTACTGTGCCTAGATACCTGAATTTCCTTCTGGACAACGGCGTGGTGGTACATAATAGCGGTAAATCCTTCGCCGCCAAGCGGGAGATGGTCAACGTCTTTCTCGTTACAGGGGACAGGATTATCATAGTTGATCCGATGGGGGAATATTCGCCGCTGGTGCGGAGAATGGGCGGTCAAGTGGTCGAGATCGCCCCGAACAGCCCCCACCACATCAACCCTCTCAGCATCGCGGCGGCCTTTGGGCCGGACGATGAAAACCCGCTGGCCCTAAAATCAGACTTTATCCTCTCGCTGTGTGAACTCATTGTCGCGGGGAAAGAGGGGCTACAACCAGTGGAACGCACAGTGATTGACCGCTGTGTGCGGCTCCTGTACGGGGACGTGATGAACAACCCTGAAACGGCAAAAATGCCCATCCTGCAAGACCTGTACGAACTTCTATGCCAACAGCCGGAGCCGGAGGCAAAGCGGTTAGCCGTCGCGTTGGAAATCTACGTTAGCGGCTCCCTCAATGTCTTTAACAACCAAACTAATGTTGACCTGAACAATCGCGTTGTCTGCCTTGACCTGAAACAGCTAGGGGCGGGGCTTCGGACTATCGCTATGCTTATCATGCAGGATTTGGTCTGGTCGCAGGTGTCGCAGAACTTCGCCCAGGGTATCTCAACCTGGTGCTATTTCGACGAATTTCATATGCTTTTGCGGGACGAGTTGACCGCCAGCTATTGCGTCACCATCTGGAAAATGCTGAGAAAAAAGGGGTGCCTACCATCAGCCCTTACTCAGAACGTGAAAGACCTCTTGGCCTCTCGTGAGGTAGAAAATATCCTGGAAAACAGCGACTTCCTTGTGCTTCTCTCTCAAGCCCAGGGGGACAGACAGATTCTAGCAAAACAGCTTGGCATATCTGAACACCAGCTATCCTACGTGACCCACTCCAACTCCGGGGAGGGTCTTTTGTTTTTCGGTAACACGACAATTCCATTCGTTGACCGCTTCCCGCCAGGTGAAATCTATGATCTTTTGACCACCCGCCCGGAGGACTTAGCAAAGGAGGCGGCGCAAAATGCGGGATAAGCCTAAAAAATTGCGATTCGATAAAGAGCGGGAGCCTCACACTTCGGGCCAATCTGGCCCGAAGTCCCGACAACGAGAACGGGCAAAGCGGCAATTTCAGTTTGAAGATGATGCCATACCAAACGAAACGGCCCAGCCGACCCACGATAGCACCCCCGACACTTCGGGTCAGTCTGGCCCGAAGTCGGATCATACCCCGCCGCAACGGGAGAAATCAATGCGGCAATATCAGTTTGCGGATGAAGTCATGCCGGATGAGGCGGCCCAGCCAACCCGCGACAGCACCCCCGGCACTTCGGGCCAATCTGGCCCGAAGTCGAAACAGCAGAGGAAATTCCGGCAAGGGGAAGAGAAAAGCAAACCATCAGAGCGGTTGCGGCATGATGACGATGCCCCGCCACCCGATGAACCCCCGGCACCAGACGAGAGAAGCACTACCACCCCGGAGGGTGACAGCCCGAAGGCCAAGAAAAAAGCGGCCCAGGAAAAGGCCCAACTAGAAAAATCCAAATACCGCGCAGAAAAAACCGGGGCAAAGCTGGATAAAGCCCAGGGCAAATTAGCGGCACAGAAGCCTACCCAAAAACCCGGCCCCGCCAAACAGCTTGGCAGGGCGGCGCGGTTCCAGACTTGGAAACAGGTTCACAACAAAATCCATGAGGTAGAGCGTGAGAATGTGGGCGTAGAGGCCGGACACAGGACGGAACTCACCGGGGAGCGCGTTGTCCGGGGAACCGTCCGCTTTGCAAAAAACCGCGTCCGCACCAGACCCGCCCGGCGTGTCCAGAAGTTGGCGCGGAAAGACATGAGCGCTAGGGCAAATCACGCCTTCCGCACTCATGCACAGGCACACCCGGAGCTAAAGAAGAACGCACTGGCACGACTTTTCCAAAAGCGCCGCTTCAAAAAACAGTATCAAAAACAGACATTTCAGGCGGCGAGGCAGGGCGTGAAGGGGACAAAACGGATTACATCAGCCGTCTCGCGGATCGCAAAGGCCCTGGTGCGGCGCAATCCCAAAGTAATGTTACTTGTTATTATGCTCTTCTTTCTGGTGGTGATTGTACAGGCTTGTATGGGGATGCTTACCACTATCGGCAATACCACCGTGGGCGTGGTGGTCGGCACTTCATACCTTGCCGATGATGTGGACATTGACGATGCTGCCCTGATCTACACACGTTGGGAGACGGAAATGCAAGTCCGAATCCGCAACGCCGCAGAGGAATTTCCCGGCTACCATGAGTACAGATTCAGCGTGGATATGGTTTCTCACAACCCGTTTGAACTCATGGCCTACCTTACAGCGGTACATAATGACTTCACGTTTGCAGAGATAGAGGGGGTATTGTGGGAGATATTCAATACCCAATACAGCCTATCCTTTGTGTCGGAAACAGAAATCCGTACCCGCACGGTGACGAGGATTGATGCCCAGGGGAATACCTACACGGCGACGATTGAGTATGAATGGAGAATACTCCATGTCACCCTCACGTCCCAATCCTTTATGGGCGTAGTGTTTGACCGCATGGACGCGGAGCAGCTTGACCGTTTCCGCTTGTATATGCTGACCCTGGGGAACCGTCAACACGTAGCAAGTCCCTTTGATTTTAATTGGCTCCCCTTCATCAGCAGTCACTACGGCTACCGCATTCACCCGATCCGGGGCGAAATGGCGCGGCATTGGGGCATCGACATTGCCCTCCCCACCGGCACGGAGATTTTGGCAACCCATGACGGCACCGTAACCGTTGCCGGGAACGCTGGCGGCTATGGTCTGATGGTGGAGATAAACGATGGCGCGGGCATTGTCACACGATACGCCCATTGTTCGGCTTTACTGGTGCGTGTCGGCCAGACTGTAGAGGTCGGGGACGTGATCGCGCTGGTGGGGAGTACGGGTGACAGCACGGGGCCGCATCTCCACTTTGAGCTAATCAAGAATGGGCGGCACCTCAACCCGCTTTTCTTTGCTCTGACCAACCATCATTTGGCGTGGTCGGGGGACGGCATAGCGGGATCAGCCATGACCCCGGAGCAATTCGCCGCCCTGTACGCAGAGGCGCGGCGGCACCTGGGGAAACCCTATGTGTACGGCGCGAATGGGCCGAACGCTTTTGACTGCTCTAGCTTTGTCTGCTGGGTCTTTACCCATTCCGGCGTATACCATCTGCCGCGCACAACGGCCCAGGGCATTTACAATCAGACCTTGCCCGTCCCCTGGGGGATGCAGCAGCCGGGGGACATTATCTTTTTCCAAGGGACATACAGCACCACCGATTTCATAACTCACGTCGGAATCTACCTGGGCGCGGGCCGCATGGTTCACGCCGGGAACCCCGTACATATTACATCAATCAACACACCATTTTGGCAACGCCACCTTGTAGGGTGGGGCCGTCTCGCATGGTGAGGAGGGAAACTTAAAATGAACACAAAAATTGAAGGGATCAACAAGAAGATTGACAAGAGCAAGAGTAGAATCGCGGATGAACAGGCCAGACTGCGGGAGTTGGAGAAGCAGAAAACCGAGCTTGAAAACCTGGAAATCGTTGACGCGGTGCGGAGTATGGACATATCTTTCACTGATCTGGCCGTCCTGCTGAAATCCGTGAAAGGACAGGCCGATCCCACACCCAAGGAGGGCGACACAGAATGAACTATCGCATTGTAGCGGCGGTGCTGATCGCCGCATTTCTATTCTTTCTCCCCGCTCATGCAATGGCGGGGAATGGCGGCGATAAGGAGGGCAACAGTCCCGATGATACATTTAACTGGCAAGATTTTCTCCCCGACCCCCAAGAAGAACCGCCCCTACCGTCTCCGTCACCATCACCCCCGCCGCCCTCGGAGCAACCGCCACCAGAGCCGCCGAATAACCCCTGGATCAGTGACCCCTTTACCCCACCCGGTACGGGGACGGTCATAGACAACGCCACGGACGCGGATGGCACAGAGTTTTTTACCATCCAGACACCTAACGGCAACATATTTCACCTGATTATAGACAGGCGGAGCAATCAACAAAACGTACATTTCTTGAACGCCGTCACAGAACGGGATTTATTGGCTCTGGCCGAACAGTCCGGGGACATAGATTTTTCCCCTTGGCCCACCCCTGAAATACCCGTAACTCCACTCCCCCCGGAAGAGCCGGAGGACGAGCCAGAGCCGGAACCCGAACCAGAGCCGCAAGGGGGTGGCCTGGGCTTGGGGCCTGTGCTGATTGTGGTACTGCTGGGCGGTGCCGGGGCCGGGTGGTACTTTAAGATTTACCGCCCCAAACAACAGGGGGCCGCCACCGTGGAGGATGATTTTGACTACGGGGACGAGACCGACGATTACGAAGAGGACGCGGAGGACAACCCAGCCACCTGGGAGGGGGAGGATGACGAGGATTGAACTTCACCAACAGCCCATACGAGCGGATGATGAAAGAGATTCCGCGAAAATGCCCCCCAAAGAGGACAGGCCCGCCCATCGGTTCTCCCTGCCACGGGTGCGCCTACTTTCGGGAACCTGCCTGTGTCGGTGTGTGTTATAGGAAGCTGATTCTTGCAAAGAGGGGGGTAACGTCAACTTCGGGCCAATCTGGCCCGAAGTTGACGGGCAGACCATGAGGACATATGCAAAACGCGCCCGCGAACTGGCCCGCTCGGAACGCGCCGCGATCCGAAAGCTGGTAGCGGGTCTATGTGCCAACTATGATTGGGAATATGGCTGTCTGCTCACGGATCGCCCCTGCTATATGCTGGGGAAGTGCTGGACGGGCGGCTACTGCAAGTATTTCAAGAGGGCCGTCTTACCCGCTGACCCGGTTTTGGGGGCTTCGCTCTTAGGCCGTGAGGCCCCAATCGCTGACAACTGTGCCGCCTGCGACAAGCCCTTTTTCCCCAAAGGGAAGCAGTTTTATTGCTCTAGGCGCTGTCAAGCAGAGGGCAACCGCCGCAAGAGCCGGGAGCGTATGCGGAAGAAGCGGCAGGGCAAGCGGGGGTAGAGTTACGATTTGGCCCTCAAAAAATCCTGTTTTTATGCGGTTTTTAGCGGGTATTCCAGAGGGGGCGCAGGTGTTTATACTCCCGCGCCTTTCAAATCGTAACATTTTTACAAATGAGGAGGTTGATCCCATAGGAAAAAAACGCAAACGCGACACCCTGATTCAAGTTTGGGTGAGTGAGGCCGAGTATGACATGATCCAGGCGCGAATGAAAGAGCTAGGCACGGAGAATTTGAGCGCATATATCCGCAAGATGGCCCTCAACGGTTACGCGCTCAATGTTGACCTCTCCCCGGTGCGGGAGTTGGTATCTCTACAGCGGCGGTGTGCGAATAATCTCAATCAGGTTGCCATCCATGCCAACACCCAGGGAGTGTACCCGGACGAGACCGCGGCATTGCAAAGAGATTACGCCGCATTGTGGGGGCCGCTATCCGAGTTGTTGAAGCAACTCGCCGCCATTGTGAAGCTATGACAAAGGGAGCGGCTAGTACCGCTCCCTCTCGTGGTCATCATCATTACAATCCAAGCGGTTCATAATATATCCTTGCAAATCATATTCATATGCTAACTGATATAAGAGATTTACTAATTCGGACTTGTTTTTCTTTTGCAATGATGCACGTAAGCCCCGCTTTTTTCCTCGTTGTTTTAGGGCTGTGCCTTGCTCTAAATGTCTGCGAATCGCCAATAGGACGGCTACCTCGTGTTTGCAATATTCACCCCTGTCATATGGACAATCACAGCAGTGATGCAGTATCTCGCCATTTGCGCTAAGATGTATCTCCGCATCATAATAATGGACACGCCCACCGATCACTGCACAATACCGATTCGGGGCCTCTGACCACAAATCTACCACCAAGCCATCAGAAAAATAGCTCTTGCCGCGAGTGAGTATCTTTTCTTCTATACCAAGTTCAAAATCGGCTATGTACATACAGAAACCTCCCGAAACTGATTTATTTTATCATACACATAGGTATGGTACAAGATTGCGAGACAGGATTCACTCACTTTTCGCATCCTTGTGGGGCGGCTCTTAACACGGTATAATATATGTAGATAGTACAAGTTTGCATGAAAAACCATGAAAGGGGCCGTTTTCACTATGAAATTATTATTCAAAGTTATCTCCCTACCCTTCATCCTCACGCTGTCCATTATCAACCCATTTTTGACTTTCCTGTTTTGCATTTCCGAAAAGATATGTACCCTTGTCGCTTTCCTCTTAGCTGGCTTCGGTATCCTCATGTGGCTAACGGGAATGTCCCTTTTCCACAGCGCGGCGCTGGTCATCATGGGCTTTCTGGTCTCTCCCTTCGGCCTCCCCGGTGTCATCCAATGGCTGATTGAGAGGATGTATGACCTCAACGATGCGTTGAAAAGTTTTGTCACGAGTTAGAAAATACTTGAAAATCCAATACGCCGCGACTTCGGGCCAATCTGGCCCGAAGTTTGCTTTTGCGGGAAAGGAGGGCCGCTCTCTGGCAACCAGCTATCTACAAAAACGCCATATTGACGCGGGATCATCCATTCTCCAATCCATGAAAAAAAGCATCGACTACGGAAAAAACCTGTACAAGACACGGGGCGGCGAACTCATTACCACATATATGTGCGATCCTGAGACGGCTGATGTGGAGTTTCTACTCTCCAAAGCCAAATACAAGGCCATCACAGGCCGGGAGCAGAAGCGGGACGCGGATGTATTGCTCTACCAAATGCGCCAGTCCTTCCCGCCCGGTGAAGTGGACGCGGAAACCGCTCTGAAACTGGCCTACGATTTCGCCCTGCGGTGGACAAAGGGCAAACACGCTTTTATCGTCATGTCTCACATTGACCGCCCCCATTCTCATACTCATGTCTATTATAACTCCACAAGCCTTGACTGTACCCGGAAATTCCGGGACTTTTGGGGTTCGGCCCGTGCGGTTCAGCGGTTGTCTGATAGAATCTGCCTGGAAAATGGCCTGTCTATTGTCACGGATCGCAAGCCAAAAAGCAAGGGAAAATACAAGCATTACGGGGAATGGCTGGGTGACAATAGACAGCCCTCGTTCAAAGAGCGGCTAAAGGCACAGATTGACGCTTGCCTTGCCGAGAAGCCGGAGAGCTTTGAGGCGTTTTTAGAAGTGATGACGGCGGCGGGGTACGAGGTCATACACGGGCGCGGTGGCGCGCTCAGCTTTCGCATCGAGGGCCAGGAGCGGCCTACCCGCCTTCGTTCTTCTACCCTGGGCAAAGGCTACGGCCCGGAGAACATACAGGCCATCATCAAGGGCCACGCTCCCTTGCCGGGGAGCCGGATTAAGAGGCCCCAGCAGATCCCGCCGAAAGTAAACCTGATTGTGGATATTCAGGCAAAAATGAGGACAGGGAAAGGCCCTGCCTATGAACAGTGGGCCAAGGTTCACAACCTCAAAGCGATGGCGGTAGCTCTCCAATTTTTGCGGGAAAATGATCTATTGGAGTATACCCAGCTAGAACAGAGAGCGGCAGAGATTGCAGACCATTTCCATGTCCTTTCAGACAAGATAAAATCCCTTGAAACCGCTATGAATACTAACGGGGAGCTACGGGCCGCCATGATCGACTATGCTAAGACTCGGCCCATCTTCGAGGGCTACAAGGCCGCGAAGTACAGCAACAAATACCTGGCCGAGCATGAGGCCGACATACAGCGATACCGGGCGGCCCAGGCGACATTTAAGCGCGTACTCGCCGGGGTCAAGCTCCCCAAGATGGACACGCTGAAACGGGAGACCCAGCGGTTACGGACGGAGAAAAGTACCGCCTACAGGGAATACCGGGCGGCGCAGGAGTCCATGCGGAACGTCCTCACGGCGAAGGCCAATATTGACCACCTCCTCAGCCTCACCGATTCACGCAAAAACAAGGATAAGGAGCGATAGCGAACTTGACGCGAACAAGGCCGTAGGCCGCTACACTTCGGGCCAATCTGGCCCGAAGTTACGGGTTTGGGGGAACCCCAACAAGCAGACACAGGCCAGTTTTCCGGCCCCCGGAAAACTGGCCTGTGTCGCGGGTGTACTTACACCCGCACTGCTTGCCGGGTAGCGGAACACCCGACAAGGGTGCAAAGCTACTGTGTGGCACACTTGATTTTTAACGGACAAACAACTACAATAAAAGACAAATGCGGAGCAAAGTTAGGAGCCACAATGACTTGGGATTTTGAAACACTGCGAACCTTTGCAATCATCATACACATCCTATCCCTTGTGACAATCGCAATCATGGGGTTCTTTATTCTCACGCGCCTGAAAAGCACGAAGCGTGAGTATTTTGTCCTTATC